>Ga0049084_10000130_pt1 | contig 27625 bp, 17 predicted proteins | sample GreLakmeON33MSRF_FD_66720 | JGI IMG/M metagenome (GOLD analysis project Ga0049084, IMG submission 66720) | Freshwater lentic microbial communities from great Laurentian Lakes, MI, USA - Great Lakes metaG ON33MSRF | ecosystem: Environmental > Aquatic > Freshwater > Lake | place: Great Lakes... | reverse complement strand
GGGTCGTTCCTGGAACAGCCGGGCGGGAGCCTTGCCAGTTTCGGCGGCGGCGAGGAGCAGTTCCGCGCCGCCCTTCGTGCTGGCGAGCGAAAGGGCGAGCTTCGACTGGAACCGGCCCGGCGCGGCGCGCAACGCGGCGGTCAGCGCCTCGTGGGCGGCGGGCGTGTTCGCCTCGGAGAGGGAGACGGCGAATTTCTCGCGCAACGAAACATCGAGCCCATCATCGTTGACCAGACGCGCGACGGTGGGGATGGCGGCGTCCGGCTGCAAAACAACCAGGGCCCGGGCGGCGGCGGCGCGGGCCTCCGGTTCGGCGGCGGATTGGTTGAGAAGTTGGGTGAGCGGCGGTTCAAGGCTGGCGATTTGCAGCGCGCGCGCGAGGTCGGCCCCGGCCTGCTGGCGGGACGAACCGGCCAAGGGCGCGCCGAACGCTAGTTCCGGCAGCGCCGGCTCGAAGCGGCCAAAGGCAAACCAGGCGTAGGCGGCGCCGGCATCCCCGTCGGTGACTTCGATGAAGCCGCGCTGGCCGGCGAACTCGGCGAGGCTCCAGGAAATTTTCTGCGCGGTGTCGCTGCGCGCCGGCCATGCTTCGCGCAATACCGCCTTGGTCGTGGCATCGCGGAGGCGGACGACATTTTTATTTTGCGCGGGCTTGGTGGGCGGGCCGTCGTGGCCGGCGAGGTGGAAGCTGAGTTTCGCGGGCAGGGCGAAGGCGGAGGAGCGGAGCGTGCCGGTGAGCGCCTCGCCGAGTGGGAAGCTGGACATGAGCGGCGCGGGCGGGCCGTCGGCGCTGGGACGCTCCTCAAATTTCCAAGGGCTGGTGGTGGGCGCGGCGTCGAGCGGCGTATTCACCCACACGGGGGCCGTGACGGGTGCGGCGGTGGGCGGGGCGAGGAGCTTGGTGGCAAGATCAGCGCCCCAGTCGCGCACGCCGCCACTGAGGACGAGGCCGCGCTGGGCCGCGCCGTCCTGGATGGAATTGAAGTAGGCGGTCTGCGCATCGAGGTCGGTGGCGAATTTCAGGCGCGTGAAACGGGCGAGCGCTTCCAGGTCCTTCTCCGGCGCGAAGCGGACGGCGTGCTTGAGGTAACGGGCCATGAGGTCGCGCGGCTCGTAATATTTTTGGAGATGCGCGATGAGAAAGGAGCCGGCGATGGAGTTGGTGACGGAAGCCGCCACGTCCGCGAGCACGCGCGCGTTTTGTTCCGTCAGCTCGGAGTCGGGAAAAGATTTTTCCAGCACGTTCCGTAGGGCCATGCGCACAACATGGAGGAGATGGCTGTCTTCCTTAGGCACGCGCTGGCGTAGTTCGAGCAGGCCGTTCACGCCGGCGTGATGGAGGCCGAGGGCGGTGGCGGCCTCGCGTTGCACGAAGGCCTCGGGGTCGTTGAGCCGGGCCACCACGGCGCCGGTGTCTGGCAGGGTGGTGGAGTCCGCCAGCATGCGCAGGGCATGGACGCGCACGGTGCGATTCTTGTCTTCCAGCGCGGCGGTGAGGGCCGGCGCTCCGCCCAGGCGCTGGAGCAGCCAGAGCCCTTGCACTTTTTGCAGCGGCTCCGGTGTGCCGGCCAGCATTTGGGCAACAGGCTTCACCGCATCCTGTCCGACGACATCCGCGAGATAATTCAGCACCAGCATCCGGCGGGTCTGATTCGGCGAGCCGAGTTCGGCGATGAGTTCCTTCAGCGGCATCTTCGTGAAATCGGGCAGGGCGCGGGCGACTGGTTTATCCCCGGCGTTGCCGCGATAGACGGCGCGCCAGAGGCGGCCGCGGTCGCGGTCGCGGCCTGGATGGCTGAGCGGGACTTCGTAGTGGCCGATGATGCGGTTGTAAAAATCGGCGAGATAGAGCGCGCCGTCCGGGCCGATTTGCAGATCGACCGGGCGAAACCACGGGTCGTCGGAGCGGAGAAAATCGGGCATTTCTTTGCCCTTCGAGGTCGCGCCGAGGAAGTTGATCTGGTCGCGGTTGACGCGGCTGGTCATGACGTTGCCGACAAAAATGTTGTCCTGAAACTCGGCGGGCCAGGCGGAGTCGCTGATATAAACGATGCCGCCGATGGCCGTGCTGCCGTGGCTGTGTTGAATGGTGACGGGCGCGAAGCCGAGGCCGTCGCTGGGCGCGCCGAAGCTCGGATAATACGCGCCGCGCAGAAGCTGGTAGATGGGCGAGCTGTGGCAGTCGGCGGAGTAGAGGTTGCCGAGCGGATCGAAGGTGAGGCCGAAGGGGTTGACCTGGCCGTGGGTCCAGTGTTCGAGGCGCGAGCCATCGAGGCGCATCCGGTAGGTGTTGCCGGAGGGGAGGAAGATTTCGTGCCCGTCGCGGCCTTTGACAGTGGAACGATTGTTGAAACCGTGCGTGGCGTAGAGCCAGCCGTCGAAGCCGCGGCGGAAGCTGGACTGGTTGCCGTGGGTGTCGCGGGTGTGATCGAAGGGGCCGAAGAGAATTTCTTTTTTGTCCGCCACGCCGTCGCCGTCGATGTCCTCGAAGAGCCAGATGTTCGGGATGCTCCAGGCGATGCACTTCCAGGTGGGGGTTTTTCCCCCGCTGCTGGCCGGGCTGAGGAAGGGATAGATGCCGATGGGGATGTTCAGGTTCGTGGCGAAGGTGGTGATTTTTTGCGCGCGACCGGTCGCGTCGAAGTTGGAGAAGATGCGGATGGTGTCGCGGCCGGGTTCACCGGATTTGGCGGGGAAGGGATATTCGCGGGACTCGGTGATCCAGAGGCGGCCGGAGGCGTCGAAGGCGAGGTTCATCGGCTTGCGCAAATCCGGTTCGGCGGCGACGAGCTGCATCTCGAAGCCGGGCGGCAGATGAAAGGTTTTCTGTTCCTGTTCGGGCGTGAGCGGGTCGGCTTTGCGGACGCCCTCGGCGAACGGATCGGCGGCGTGGACGGTGGTAAGCGTAATCACGACGGCGCACCAAGCGGCGGAGACACGGAACAATTGTCTGAGTTTCATAAAATGGAAAACGCGGACATGGGCGGGCGCAGACTACCCGCAATCGGCTTGTGAAAGAAGTGCGAATATTCAAGGAATGTCCGGGCGCGAGATTGGAGGATTCAAGCAGCCGTCAGGGTCCGGCCAGCAATTTGTAATGTGGCCGTTTGTCGTCGGGCAGAGCGCGGTGTGATCACGGAGAAGAATCTCCCCGCCCAAAGCACCAGCGCCCGCCGAGCAGGCTTCCCGAGCGAGGAAGCGCCCGGCGGTGGCCGGTGGAGCCTTGATCCGTCCGTGCTACCGGGCAATCGCCCGGTAAAATTTCTGCGGCGCGTTGGTCGCAAAGAAATCGCTGTAGGTGGTGATGCCGCCGACGTTCGTCACGATGGCGACCGGGGTCCAGACGGTGGAGTTCAGATTGGTGTTGCACTGGATCTCATAGGCCGCGCCGTCCGAGCCGGTGAGCTGCAACTGGAACGGGCCGGCCGCCGCGTAGGTCAGGCCGCGCAACTGGGCGGGGACGGACGGACGCACGATGATGGTGCCGCTGGTGAGCAGGCCCGAGGTGTCCCAGAACAGTCCCGCGCCGAGCGCCGGAAGATTGAGCGTGGCGAACGCGCCGCTGTAACCGCCCGCGATGAACAGTTGGAAAAAGTCCCCAACCGTGAGCGAGTCGCCCGTCGCGGTGACCGTCAACACCCCGCCGGAGTTGAGGGCGGTGAGGCCGATGATCTGGTCATTCGTCAGCGCGACGCCGACTTTGTTCACTTCCATCACAGTGGTGCCGGAGAGGGTGAGGGGCCCGCTGATGGTCAGCGTGCCGAGGCCGGTGCCGGGCGCAAGCGTCGCCCCCGCGAAGATGCTGACCGCGCCGTTGATGCTGCCGCGACCGCGCAGAGAACCGCCCCAGACGTTGACCGCGCCGCCGCCGGTGAGCACGCCGTTCACGATGAACGCGCCGTTGCTGACGACCGTGCTGCCGCTGACCCCGGCGGTGCCGGTGAGGGTCACATCGCCGGTGCCGCCGGGGAAGGTGAGCGTGGTGTTGGTCACGGTCGCGTCCTTCCAGGTAGTCGCAATGCGGGTGCCGCCGTTGATGAACAGCCGGGTGAGGTTCGAGATGGTGTTGGTCACCGTCATCCCGGTCGTGGTGTTGATGCGCAGAATGTTGGTCGTCGTCGCGAGGGCGGTGGGGGTGATGTCGCCGACGATGGTGGAGTCATCGAGCAGGAAGAGGTTGAAGGTGTTGCTCGGCGCGGCCAGGCCGTTCGAGGAGGAACCGCCGGCCCAGTTCACCGTGTTGGCGGTGAAGAGCGCGCTGTTGGTGTAGTCGCGGAGCAGGCGGCCGTATTGGTCACGATAGACTTCGGACTTGGCGAGCGCGATGCCGTTAGCCACGGCGGCGAAGAAACCCAGCGGCGCGGCGGTGACGCTGGCGTCGCCATTGGGCGAGCCGAAGGGTGAACCTTGCTTGGAGTTATCCCAGGTGATGCGGTGGCGCAGGAAGTCCGCCCAGTAGAACTCGACGAAGTTGATGTCCACCGAGGAGCCGGGGGCGGTCTTCTTGTAGCCGGCGATCTTCGCGCCCGCACGGTCGAAGGAGGACTTCAAGATGCCGTCGGCCAGGCCCCAGGTCAGGCTGCGCTCGACGCTGTTTAACATCGCGCCTGCGCCGAGGGTGGAAGGTGTGTTGGGCATCGGCGCGACGCTGGGCATAAGGGGTTGGAGGCTCGCGTAGTTTGGATCGGCGGGCAGCGCGAGCGCGTTGCCGTTCAAGCCGGAGAGATACGCGTTGTTCTCGGCGGCACGAGCCGTCCACCACGCGTCATCGGGCGCTTGTGGGTTCAGTGGGTTGTAGTAGTTGGCGACGATGTGGCCGAGGATGACGCGGTTGAGGCCGGGCACAAACTGCCGCACCGGCGCGTTGCTGGAAAGATAACCAGCCGTCGTGTGATGGCCATCGGTGATGTAGGCGTTGCCGTCCGGCCCGATGATGATGGGCACGTCCTTGTCCACCCAGAACCCGACCTGGTTGGTCTTGGCCGCCTGCGCGGAATAGTCGTAGGCGATCACGCCCATGTTCGTCGTCGGCGCGGCCTGGCTGAAGAACAGTGTGCCGGGCACTCGCGACTTGTAATCCACTTCGCGGTAGCCGAGGGCGCGCTGCGTGGCGCGCACGGGCGAACCCGCCATCACATCCCCATCCACATACACAAAGCCGCTGGCTAGGTCAGGACGGAAGGCGTTATAGACGCGGTTGGTCACAGTGATGACCACGGTCGGCACGGCGACGACCGGAGAGGCCGCGGGCAGAATCGTGATGCGATAGGCGAGCAGGCGCGTGTCGCTCTCGTTGTTCGTCGAGTCGAGCGGCGCGGGAATGCGGTTCGTGGGAAAACCGGCGAAGGCATTGTAGCTCACGATGGTGCCATCAGGCCCGCGCATCTGACCGGCGGAAGTGGTGAAGTCGTTGTCATTGCCGACGAAGAGGAAGTAATCGTTCGGGTTCGTCGGGTCGTTCGCGGAGAGAAGCGACATGCCTTCCCACTTCTCACCCATGGTAAGCTTGGTGACCTGGTTGGTGCCGGAATCAAATTGCACGTTGAATTTGGCCAACTGGTTCGTGTTCAGGAGATTCACCGCCTCGACCCAGCTCAACGGCGTGATGGAGGCATCGAGCACACCTGACGCGGTGGTGATTCGTCCGCCCTCGGCGTTGCGCGCGGCGTCGCCGGCAAGATTCGATGGCGCGCCGAGCGTGGTGTCCACGAGCAGCACCGTCTTGTAAACGCTCGGATTGGTGACGCTGTTGCCGAGGCCGTTGCCGTCACGTGACAGCACGAGGAAGCGGGTGTTATCGAGCACCACGATTTCGCTCTGCGCGCAGGTGCGATCCGCGGCGGCACCATTGCCGTTCTGTTTGTAGGTGGGCAAGGCGAGGGCGTATTCCTCGACTGGCGTCGTTGGCACGGGGTTGGCGCTCACGTCGTAAATCAGCAGGCGCGTGTTCCGGGCGCGCTGATTGTTCGCCGCATCCGCGTCCTGCACCGCCGCCGATTGCAGCAGGGCAAACAGGCGTGTGCCGTCGGGGCTGAGGGAAACGCCCTCGAAGCCCTGGTTGTTGCGGCGGCCGTTCACCGGGGTGGTGACAGAGTTGTAATTCGCCACATTCGTCGGAGCGTGGGGCTGCATGGCCTGCGGCGGCACAATCGCGCCGATGATTTGCTTGGCGGGATTGAAGAAGTAAATGTTCGCGCCGTATTCGTCGCCGACGTAACCGGAGCCGTCGCTGCGGAGCACCAGCGCCTCGGCATCGAGCGTGAGCTTGTTGATGCCGGTGTAGGTGTTGGTGCTGGTCGAGCCGGGGAACGGCACGCCGGTGTAGCTCTTCACGTAAGGCATCGTCTTGCCGAATACCGTCGCGTAGTTCGTGCCCGGGTCGAGCCCGGTGGTCACTGAGTTCGAGGCGGTGATCGGATCGAAGTAGGTGAACTTCACGCCGCTGATCGAGCCGAAGCTGAACTGGTTCGTCTGCGCGTCGAGCTTCTCCAGATCGGTCGTGCCGCCAATGTTTGTGGGGCCGTAGTAGGGCCGGAAGGTGAAGCCAACCTGGTTGATGCGCGCCGCGAAGTCCGCGTAGAACGCGCCGGAGTTGTAGCCTCGATCGGGCAGAACATTGAGCGTGCCCCTGTAGGAACCATCGAGATTCGTTCCCCAGCCGGTGATTTGCAGGCCCGACATCGAGCCGAACGTTTCACCGAAGCTGTCCAGCGCCGAGGCCGAGATGCGGCCGACGCCGACCAGGCCGTGATTGATGAAGGTCGTCGCGCCCAGGACGTTGGTCACCGGACCCGACGTGGGGTCGAGGTGGGGGGTGATCGATTCCGTCACGGTGACGGTGAACGTCGCCGCATTGGTGTTGCCGCTGCCGTCATTCGCCTCGCACGTCACGGTCGTCACCCCGAGGGCGAAGGTGCTGCCCGAAGCCGGAGTGCAGACCACGACCACCGGCCCGGCACAGGCATCCGTGGCGCCGGCCACAAACGTCACCGCGGCGCCGCTGGAACGCGTGCGGGCGAGGGAGAGATTTCCCGAAGTGGTGATCGAGGGCGCGGTGGTGTCAGCAATCGTCAGCACCGCCACCGAGCTCGTGACCGAGCCGCCGTCATTGGCGACGACGACGGTGTAGTTGCCCGCGCCGGCCATGGACGCGGGGTCAATGGTCAGCAAGGCGTTGGTCGCGTCGGTGATGTTTCCACCATCACGCCGCCATTGATACGTGAGCGGCGCGGGGCCGGTGGCGGTGACGCTGAAGTTGGTCAGGCCACCACATGCCACCGTCGCAGGCACCGGCTGAACGGTGATGGCAGGTGCGGTTACCGCCGGCAACGGGGCGAAAGCAACCCCGCGCAACGCGGTGCCGGCCGCGCCGGCCACCAGGAGAGTGGCGGCAGAACCCGCCCCGCCGTCCGTGATCGAGACGAGGCTGTTGGTCACGGTGTTGGCGTACAGCACCGGGTTCGCACCGCTCCAGTCCACGACCAGACCGCGAGAGGAATTGGTCGCCACGACGTAGGCCAGGACCCAGGCGCTGCCGGAGTTCGTCCAGCGCGTGATGCCGCCGCCGCTGGCGGGCACGCTGTCATCAGCGGTGTAGGCGATGGTGCCGGCGGGATTGAATGAAAACCCGTAAACGCTGGAGGCCGCGCCCGCGTTGATCAGGAAGTTGGTCGTAGCCGCGGCGGTGGGAAGGCCGGGCGTGGTGAAGCCGTAAATGCCGCGGGCCGTGCCGGAGGCCGTGGAGAAATAAAGGCGGCCATTGAGGATGTTCACCACACGCGTGTTCACGAGCGAGCTTTGCACGGCGGCGGCGGCGGCGGCGTTGCCGAAATAAAAGGTGCCGTTGTTCCCGCCCGCGCCCCAGAAGTTGTTAATGCCGTCCGTCGCGCCGCTCCGAATGTTGTTCGCGCTGTACTGGCTGGTGGACACGGCACCGAGGGCGTAGGTGCCGGCGGCATTGATCGTCCCCACTCCGCGCGGCACCTGCACCGAGGTGAGCGTGGTCAGCGACGCGGGCGCGGGCCGGTTGGTGTTGTACCCGGCGAAGGCGAGCCGCGCTCCGTCCGGCGAGCGCATCAACGCGCCTTCCGAGCTGGCTGAGCCGCTAATGAGCAGCGCATTCGCGCCGCTGTCCGGCACGACGATGCTTTGCACGAACACGCCCGTCGTCGTGTATTCGTCGATGAAGATGGTGTTGCCGGTGTTGGTCAGGGTCTGCGTGCCGTCGCCCGCGCGCAGCACGGCGAGATTACCGGGAGTGAACGGCGCCGCCGCCGTCGTGAAACGCAGGGCGAGCGCGGCCCCGGCGGCCAGCAGGAGAAGCCAGCGACGGCGGCCTCGCCAAGTGCTGGTTGGAAACGCGGCCGTGGTCGTCAGGAGGTTGGCCGGCTGGGTGTTGTCTCGGTTCAGGTTCATATATCGGTTTGGTTGGTATTAAATGGAGTCATTGCCAATTCATGCTCAACTAGCTGACCACAATCCGTGAGCTGGAGACAACGGAGGCAGGGTTACTTTGCCGCAACGGTTCGATGACCGCGCCCATCGGTTGTCCGTTGAGTGGCACTGGTGAATGGACAAGGCCGTTCCGCCGCCTCACGGGCCATCGGAGGCGGTTCGTTTCGCCGGGCTGAAACGCCCCGGCGATTACCTCTGCCGGACAATAATGACGGACTGCATTTGCAACCGGGCGGCGCAAATTACCGGCGTGGGTGCGCGAAAGTCGGATCGCGAGGTGAACATGATCCGCCTCGCCGACGACGCGATACGCCTCGCAACCCGCGTTGCGCACGACGGTGGCGCGATACGCGTGGAGCTACGGTCGCGTGTCCGGGCCGAGGAAAGGGCGGCGTTCCTTCGTGCTGAAGATGACGTGGACGATAACGAGGCTCAATGATTGTGGCATGGCGATGGCAGTCTAGGGCCAAAGGCCCGGCTCATACCAGCAGCGCCCCAGGAATCGGTTCGACAATTTGTTTCGAGCGCCGAAGGCGCGATCCATCGGCAACGGCACGGAATGGGTGATGGGAGCAGGAATGGCGACGGGGCATGTTGGGCCGGGCCTTCAACCCTCATGATATTTTCGGCCTTGGACCTGGGACGTTGCCCCAGGCTGGGATGGAATCGCGCCGTTGGCGCGGGGAGGCGGTGAGGTCGGCGGTGGGGAGGTTCCTGGCTCCAAGAACTCGGCGATGAACCACGCTTCAACCTTCTGGCGCGCCCACGGAGTCTTGCGCAGAAACGTAAGGGCGGATTTCACGCTCGGATTGAACTGGAAACAGCGGACAGGAATGCGACGTCCCATCTCGCTCCAGCCATGCCGCTGCACGAGTTGATTGATGATGATTTCCAGCGTGATGCCGTGCAACGGATCGCGTGGATGGGAGGCAAGCTCAGGCATCGGGAATAGACTCTTCAGGTCCGACGCAGAGCAAAAACCACCGCGCGGTCACCAGCGCGATGAATGTTTGAACGCGCCCCGGGCATTCGGTCAGGAAGCCTTGCGGGAGGCCCCAGGCGCTGCCTTGGGCTTCTCTTTCTTCGGCTTCTTGACTTCACGTTTCTGACTGCGGTTTCCTTTGGCCATAATATTTTTTAGTTAGTACCGGCCACCAGCTACGCTGTTTTGATCGGATATTGCAACAGAAGACACGCCCCAATTTCCCGGAGCCAACGGCGCGGGTCATGGGGTGGGGCGAGGCTCTGCCGAGCTGGCTCGTGGGACATTCGCCCCACCGTCTGGCTTCGGCTCAACGGCGGCGTTCGGCGGGCAGCAGATTTTCCAGCAGCTTCACTGCGTTGGTGGGCGTTGATCCGTCGATTTGAAAGGGGACTGTCGCAAGTCGGAGGTCATTTCCCTGGATGCGGATTCCACGGGTCTCCGGCCCGAGCGCTTTCAGAAAAACCGTGGTGCCTTCAAGGGCACGGCTGCGGCGGATGGTCGCCTCGGCGACTTGGTTCAGCACCACGGCGGGATGATTTGGTGCGCCGCGTCCGGCGAAGCCGTCCAGCGCGAGGCTGCGGATGTCTTCGAGATGGAGCGCGCTTTGCCAGGCGGGCAGTGAGGGCTTTTCCCAGGTCACGGCCAGGCCCTTGATCTTGAGATTTTTTGCGCGGCGGATGTCAAGGGCGTGGTCGGCGTAGTCGAAGGGCGCGGCGGGATCGGCGGCGAGGTGCAGCTTGACGTTTTCGAGCGTGAGGCCGTCCAGCCAGCTCGCGGCATGACCGTAGAGGCGGGCGGTGCCCTTCGCGTGTGCGGTGACGTCACGGATGGTGATGTTGCGAACGGTGCCGGGCGGAGGCTCGCCGGGTTTGGCCGGTTGCTGGTTGAGTTCGCTGAAGGGGGCGACGCGGAAATGAAAGGGCTGGCCATCGCCCGCCCAGAACCAGTCGAAGCGGTTGCAGTGAATGGTCAGGCGGGACAGCACCACGTCGCTGATGTCGCCGCCCTGGACGGCGCTGTAGAAGACGAAGCCGCGGTTGACGTTGGTGAGCACGCAGTCGCTCACGCGCACCTGGCGGACGCCGGCGTGGTTACCTTCGCTGAACTTGATCCCGGCCGAGGCTGAGGACAGCCGGCAATGGGTGACACTGATGTTCTCGCATCGGCGCGCGGGGCCCCAGACTTTTTCGGAAATGAAAACGATGCAGTCATCCCCCGTCTCAATGGTGCAATTCGTGATGGTCACGTCCTTGCATCCGTCAATGTCGATGCCGTCGGCCCAGACGCCTTCCTTGAGGCTGGTGTGGACATACAAGCCGTCGAACTTCACCCGGTCGCAGGCGTAGAGGTTGATAGTCCAGCTTGGCGAGTGCAGCCACTTCAGACCGGTGAACTTCACGTCCTTCGATCTCCCCAGCCACACGAGGCGGGGGAAAACCTGACGTTGGGGGAGGCCTTTTGGAAACGAGCGCCGGAGCGGTTTGCCCAGCGCCATCATGGTTTCCTTGTGGTTGAAACCTTTCTCCACGTCGTCCTCGCGCCATTCATACTCGGCCTGGCCATCGACGGTGCCGGCTCCCTTGATCTCCACATCGACGAGGTCCTCGCCCAGAAACAACGCGGCCTGGGCGACGATGGGTCCATACTCGTAGGCCGCCGGATTCGTCGAGGCGAACAAGGTCGCGCCGGCGGCAATTTCGATCCGCACATGACTGCGGAGGCGGAGCGTGCCAGAGGTGTACTCGCCGGGTGGGATCAGCACGGTGCCTCCTTTGGCGGCGCAGACTTCGATTGCTTTCTGAATGGCGGGACGGGCGTCGTCGGATTTTTTTCCGGTCGCCCCATAATCCCGGACGTTGAAGACCGCGGCGGCGCCGGATGTGAGCAGGGCGAAGAGCAACAGCCCCGCGATCACGGTGGAGAATTTTTTCCGGCTGGGCATGGGGAGATTTTACGGAAACATCCGACGTTCCGCAATCGTGCGTTGCACGGCGTCGGTTCCGGCTGGACACCGGAACCGACGCGCGGGCTGACCTCACGCCGCTTTGGCCGTCGGATGTTTCAACATCACGCCGAGCAGGCCCTCCACCAGTCCGGGATTTGCGCCCGCGCCGTTGACGGCCACGTCGGGGACGATGCGAACGTGGCGTTCGCCGATGCTCTGCATGAGCTGCATCATCGTGTAACTCTGCGCGCCGAGTGCTTCCACACCGACACGGTAGGATTCGGCCTTGGCCCCGCCGAGGGAGCGGATGGCTTCCGATTCGCCGGTCGCCTGCTTGATGCTGGCGTTGGCCTGCAATTCAGCGATGCGCACGCCTTGTTCGGAGCCGACGCGCGAGATCACTTTCGGCGCGTCGAGCGCGCCGACATGGATGATCTGCGAGACGTCAATGTTGAACGTGAATCCATCGTGCGAACGCACGGTGATGGACGAAAGTTTTTCGTCGTAATGATGCGCTTCGGTGCGGTTGGCGCAGTTGAGCACAATGTTGGTGGTCGGCACGCGCTCGACTTTCATGATGCGCGTGTTGATCGGATGTTTGCCGGGATAAAGCGGCGTGACCCAGACACCTTTGTGGCCGGTGTTGACCAGATCGCCGTGTTTGAAGTCCACGCCGCTGACGTCCACATCCGCCATCCCGACGTAGGACATGACCACGCCGACGTAACCGATGGGGATCTCCACCATCGGCACCTGCTCGACCTGGACGAACCATGAGTTCAGATTCCACGAGCCGCTGAGTAGGATTTGTTCCTGCAGGCCGTGCCGCCCGACGACGACGAGGAAGGCCTGGGCGTTCTGGAAATTGTCATGGCCGGCGATGACCGGTCCGGCAATTTCGCCCGGCTCAATGGGCCGCCCGTCCAGCGCGGTGACGACTCCGACCTTGTCGGGATCAACGCGATGAAGCTGGAGCTGTTCGGGAAACATTCCGTGCATCGGCGCCGTGGCCGAAGTGATGACGGTGAATAGCGCGCTGTTGATGCGATACGTGCCGCCGGTGATGCGGCCAAGCTGCCGGCCCTTTTCGCCGCCGTTGAGCAGGAACTTGCGCGCGTCCTGGAAGTTGTCGCTCTCGACGATTTTCCCGAGGATGCGACCGGTCGGAATCGACCCGCCGTCCGCCGCGATAATGAGGGCAATTTCGCCCTGCGGCACGACGACGACCGGCACCTTGAGGATGCGATGCTGCCCGCGGAAGAATCCGAAGTGGAGACCCGGCGGCAACGTCGCGGCCTGATAACCGGCTTCGCCGTCGAGGGCGACGAGCCGGCCCGGTTCAAGTGCGCGGGCGGAGAATTTTTGCACGACAATCCCCACCTGCCGCTCGTGAATCAAAACCGCTCCAAGCACGAACGGCCCGAAGCAGACGACGAGCACAAGGACGGCTACAGACGAAACCAATTTCGCCGGTGACAGAAAACCAAGCACGACATTCGCGATCATAACGAACTCCGATGCGGTGGCAGACCGCGCCGGCTTATCGCCAGGCGCGACGCTGCCACGCATTGAGGTGGGGAGAACGTGACACCCCAAAATCGGGACCCAAAGGATCGCCCTTCCAAAGGCCGACGAGGTTAGCTGACAGGCTTGGTCTTGAAAGTGACCTTGGCGATGGTTGCCCACCGCCGTGCGCCCCGTCCCCGGATGAGAGATCCGCGGAATTGGGTTCCCCGCGCTGCCCCGCAGGAAGGCGGAGCAGCTAAGAGCCTGTCTGACAAATCAAATTATTTGGAATTAAGTTTCGGTTCGGCGGACTGCGGAGGAAAGAAAGTGGTGTGAAGTGGGGACAATGACTTGACATGGGGCGTGCGGAAGTGCGGCTCACTTTCGCAGCAGCGGTGTTGAGGCGATGAAAAACGCCTCCTACGAAACCGACCTCACCGACGCCCAATGGCAACTCTTGGAAACCCTTCTGCCCGCCGCCAAAAAGCGGGACCGACTTCGCGCCCCGTTGCGCGCCGTCTGTGATGCCATCTTTTACATCGCCAAAGCCGGTTGTCCGGGGCGGCTGCTCCCGCAGACTTTTCCCCCGTGGAAAACCGTCTATCATCATTTCCATCGGTGGAGCCGCAACGGACTTTTGGGCAAGCTCAACACGCAGCTCCGGGGCTTGGCGCGCAAGGTCGAGGACAAACGCACCCGCCCCACCGCCGCCGTGCTCGACAGCCAGACCGTGCGCTCCAATCCGCACGGCGGCACGGTCGGCTACGACGCAGGCAAAAAGACCAAAGGCCGCAAACGCTTCCTGCTGGTGGACACACTGGGCCTGGTGCTGGGGGCCGCCGTGCAACCGGCCAACACGCCGGAACGCGCCGGAGCGATGGCCCTGCTCGCCTCCGTGCTGCCGCATTTCACCTGGCTGCGCAAACTCTGGGTGGATGGTGGCTACACCGGAGCCGACTGCGCCGCGTGGGTCAAAACTCAGCGGCCCAAACTGGAAGTGGAAGTCATCAAACGGACTGACGACGTGCGCGGGTTCAAGGTGCTGCCGAGACGCTGGGTGGTCGAACGCACCTTCGGCTGGTTGATGCAGCATCGCCGCCTGGTGCGCGACTACGAGCAGTCCGAAGCCAGCGCCAAAGGTAAAACTTTCAAGTGCGCTCTTGTCAGGAGCGAGGTGGAGGTTACGCTTCGTCTTTGAACAATTCGCTATTATAGAATGAATCGGAACAACTCCTTTGTGGTTTCGCTGGTCCAATGGTTCGACGCTGATTTTGGGTGTGAGTCCGGTGAGAAAATCCGCGCCAAGCCCAACAAAGTCGAACTCATTCGCGTGCTTCCCTTTTTGTTTTTGCATCTGGGCTGTCTCGGTGTGATCTGGACCGGTTGGAGTTGGACGGCGGTGGGATTTGCGGTGGGATTTTATCTGGTGCGCATGTTTGCCATCACGGCGTTTTATCACCGCTACTTTTCACACAAAACTTTCAGCACGTCGCGGCCGGTGCAGTTTTTCTTCGCGCTCATCGGCGCTTCATCGGCGCAACGCGGCCCGCTCTGGTGGGCCTATCAGCACCGCCACCACCATCAACATTCTGACGATGCCCACGATGCCCACTCGCCGAGGCGGCGGGGGTTTTGGTGGGCTCATGTTGGTTGGATCACGAGCGCGCGGAATTTCCCCACCGATTACAGCCGGGTCAAGGATCTGGCGAAATTCCCGGAACTGGTTTTCCTGAACCGGTTTGACACGCTCCTTCCGGTGCTGCTCGCGGCGGCGCTTTTCTTTTTTGGCGGATTTTTGCATTCCCACTTTCCGGCCCTGGGCGTAACGGGCGGCCAACTGCTCGTCTGGGGATTTTTCATCAGCACCACGCTGTTGATCAACGCGACCTCATCCATCAACTCGCTCGCCCACCTAATTGGAAAAAAGCGTTACGAAACCGGCGACGACAGCCGCAACAGCCTGTTGCTCGCGTTGATCACCCTGGGTGAAGGCTGGCACAACAATCATCATCGTTATATGAGTTCGACGCGCCAGGGCTTTTATTGGTGGGAGATCGACATCTCGTTTTATCTGCTCAAAGCACTTTCCTGGACAGGGCTGATTTGGAATCTCCGACCTGTCCCGCTCGAGGCTTATCGCAAACTCAAACAAGGAGAAAAGATGACGCAAAACGAAAGAACGTCCTGAACCGCGGAGCGTCCAGAAAGCAAAGTCCTATCAGTTTTTTGATAGTGATTTGCATTGTCGCCACCACCTGCTTCCTCACAATCCACCACATGGCTATTACTGAAAAACCGGTGGATATGCACGTCCACCTCGTCGGCAACGGATTGGGTGGTAGCGGCTGCTGGGTCCGCGTCAAGGGCTGGCACCGTCCGCTCGCGGAATTCATGCTGCGGCAGATCGGCCTGCCGCTGTCGCTGCGCGATCCCGGGTTCGACGCGAGCTACGTCGAGCGGTTGTTGCAACAGGTGCGGGAGTCGTCGCTCGGTGCGATTGTGCTGCTGGCGCATGATCAGGTTTATGAGTCGTCGGGGCGAGTGATGGAGGGGGCCGGTTCGTTTTACGTGCCGAATGATTACGTTTTGAAACTGGCGCGTGAGCACGGGGAATTTTTACCGGCGGTGTCGATCCACCCGGCGCGGCCCGATGCGCTCGACGAACTGGAGCGCTGTCTGGCCGGCGGCGCGGTGATGATGAAGTGCCTGCCCAACTGCCATAACATCGACTGCGGTGACCGACGGTTCACGAAATTTTGGGAGCGCATGGCCGAGGCGGGTCTGCCATTGCTCGCCCACACCGGTGGCGAACACACCGTGCCAGTGGTGCGGAAGGAATACGCTGATCCACGCGTCCTGCGGCGTCCGCTGGAATGCGGGGTGACGGTGATCGCGGCGCATTGCGGAACGAAGAGCGGGATGGCCGACCGGGATTATTTTGAGGAGTTTGTGGAGATGACGCGGGAGTTTCCCCGGCTTTACGGAGACACGAGCGCCTTGACCCAACCGAATCGCTGCGGGCATTTGCTGGATTGCCAGCGGGCGGAGTTGCATGGGCGGATCCTGCATGGAAGTGATTACCCGGTGCCGGTGCTCGGCCACGGGGCTTGGGCGCGTGGGTTCATCGACTGGAAAAGTTTCCGCCAATGGCAGCGTCATCCGAATGTGCTGGAGCGCGATTATCAGATGAAGCGGGCCATGGGATTTGGCCCGGAACATTTTACGCTCGCGCATAACCTGTTCAGGTCCCGTGGAAAAAATGGATAAAAAAACCGGGCTCCTCAGTCAGGGGATGACCGTCGGAGCCCGGGGAATTTCGAATTAATACACTGAGGGATTACGGGGAATATCTGGTTCATGTCTGTATCAAAACACGAACCAAAATCTGTTGGGCACTCAAAGAACAATTCAAACTGTGCCCGAAAATCTTGTGCCGTTATCCGTTTTAAGAAGACCACTTTGGCCACTCGCTGTCAAGCATCACATACACGTATTATTTGCGCTTGCGCGGTCGATTAGGCGGATAGTTTTCTCCGAAGTCGTTGGAGAGTCATGGCCGGGACGCAATTGGGAAATTTTTCATGCGCGTTTCCGAAAAACCTGTTTACAGCAAGTCGCCGGTTGTTAGTATCCGCCACACGAAAATGAAAAAGGTCGAAGCCATCATCAAACCCTTCAAGCTTGAGGAGGTGAAGGAAGCCCTCTCCGCCGTTGGCGTGGAAGGAATGACTGTCATCGAGGTCAAGGGGTTTGGCCGCCAGAAGGGGCACACGGAAATTTATCGCGGCAACGAATACACGGTTGATTTTCTTCCCAAAATTAAAATCGAAATCATCCTGGCCGACGGCATGGTTGCCGCGGCGGTGGAAGCCATCGTCAAGGCGGCAAAGACTGGGAAAATCGGGGACGGCAAAGTTTTTGTCAGTCCTGTGGAAAACGCCATCCGCATTCGCACTGAAGAAACCGGCGACAAAGCCGTTTGATTTTTCCGCGTGGCCTTGAGCATCGCGGGATTTTTTTTGTCCAAATAGAACAAACACCGGGAACCCAGCGGAAAAAACTGTTATGATCGCCATCATTTGCGCCGGGACGGATTCATTTTTTTTGCGCAGCGTCTGATTCGCGTGAAGCGGGACGGACGAGGCTGCATCTCGGGATGACCTTGTGGCCGCAATAAACATCGGACAAACCCTGATTTTATTGCCTAAAACACGATTGTGAATAACTTGCGAACAAGAGCCAATATGTTGTTGTCGTCACCCCGGCGTCGTTGCACTAAAACCTCGGCCTGTGATTCCCAACGGCCTGGGCCGGTTCTGCGCCCGCACATTACGAGAGAGAAGCTTGTTTGTGGAATGTTTCGTAACGGATTGAAAATCAACGCGCTTTCCGCAGTTTCCGTCAACTTTTTCGGAGACAGGAGGCCAGCGGGCGTTGTTTGTGATCTATCGGGTGAATTTTTTGAATGTGCCGGCGGCTCGCGCGGCTTTGTGACAAAGGTCTGACAACGGTAGGTGAATAAGCCAATAAAATCGCAGTTTTTTGAAGGAATTAAGCCCATGCAAGCTTCAGCGGAAAAAATTTGGGGATCGGCGCAGCAATCGCTGCGCTCCCTGCTCAACGCGGACACCTATAATTTGTGGTTCGCCCCCATCCGGGCCAGAAATATCGTGGGGGATTGCCTGACCTTGGAAGTGGCCAATGATTTTTGTGAAGTCTGGCTTGAAAAGAATTATCTCGACCTGATCCGGGAAAAATTGGTCGAGACTTCCGGTCAGCTTCTCAAGGTGAAGTTCGTGACCGGCTCTGGCCAGTCCGCACCCGCGCCCGAGATCAACCACAAAACCAAACCGAAGGCCGAAGTGGAACACGCCGACCGCAGCTCGGCCGCCCGCGAAATTCCCTTCAACCCGAAAAACACCTTCGACACTTTCGTCGTCGGCAACAACAACAACTTCGCCCACGGCGCCTCGCTGGCCGTCGCGCAGACCCCGGGGAAATCCTACAACCCGCTCTACCTTTACGGCGGCGTCGGCCTGGGCAAGACCCATCTCCTTCACGCCATTGGCCAGCACGTTGTCAGCCACAAAAAAGGCGCCCGCGTTGCCTACGTCTCGTCGGAAAAATTCACCAACGAATTCATCGACGCCATCCAGAACAACAATCTCGTCAAGTTCCGGCGCAAATACCGCCAGACCGATGTGCTGCTCATTGATGACATCCAGTTTCTGGCCGGCAAGGAGCGAATCCAGGAGGAATTTTTCCACACTTTCAACGCCCTGCACGAGGCCCACAAACAGATCGTCCTCACGTGCGACCGCCCGCCCGGTGAAATCCAGGGCTTGGAACAGCGCCTGGTTTCCCGCTTTGAATGGGGCCTTTCCACCGATCTCCAGCCGCCGGATGTCGAAACCCGCCTGGCCATCCTTCGCAAGAAGGCGAAGCTCATGGGCGTGGAACTGCCCGAAGAAATCATCAACTTTATCGCCGCCCGCATTCGCACCAACATCCGCCGGCTTGAAGGTGCGCTCACCCGCGTGGCCTCCTATGCTTCCCTCACCGGAAAAAAACTCACCGTGGAGATGGTCGAGGGTCTGCTCCGCGAACTGCTCCACGAGGAAGGCCGTTTCTCCATCAACATCGAGGTGATCCAGAAAAAAGTTGCCGAGCATTTCGATATTCGCCTGGCCGACATGACCAGCAAACGTCGTCCCGAAAACATCGCCTTTCCCCGCCAGATCGCCATGTTCCTCTCCCGGCAGATGACCGAAGGCTCCCTCAACACCATCGGCGAAGCGTTCGGCGGACGCGACCACGGCACTGTCCTCCACGCCTGCCGCCTCGTGAAAGATCGCATGTCCGTCGATGCCAGCGTTCGACAGGTCGTCAGCTATCTGGAAAAACAACTGATGCGCTGACCACCGCGCGGGTTCGGGGTGGTAAGTCTTCCGGGCCGCATCAGGAAACTTCGGACCATCAACGCGCACTCCGCCATGCCGGCCATCCAAGTCCAGAACCTGACCAAGGCCTTCCGCACCTACAAAAAGCCGCCGGGTTTTGCGGGCGCGGTCAAAGGACTCTTTCACCGCCATTACGAGCAGACCCTCGCGGTCAACGACGTCAGTTTCGCCATCGAAGAAGGCGAACTCGTCGGCTTTCTCGGCCCGAACGGCGCGGGCAAGACCACCACGCTGAAAATGCTCGCCGGCCTGCTTTACCCCACGAGCGGTTCGGCCAGTGTGCTTGGTTACACGCCGTGGCAGCGCGATGACGGCTACCGCCGCCAGTTCTCGCTCCTGCTCGGCCAGAAAAACCAGCTCTGGTGGGACCTGCCCGCGCGCGAATCCCTCGAACTGAACAGCAAGATCTACGGCCTCCACGCCGCCGCCTTCGAGCGCACCGTTGCCGAGCTAACCGAACTGCTCGACTGCCGCGACAAGCTCAACGTGATGGTCCGCGAACTCTCGCTCGGCGAGCGGATGAAGATGGAACTCATCGCCGCCCTCCTCCATCAGCCGAAAATTCTTTTCCTCGACGAGCCGACCATCGGCCTCGATGTCGTCTCGCAAAAGACCGTCCGCGAATTTTTGCGGAACCACAACCGCACCCGCAAGACGACCATTCTGCTGACCAGCCACTACATGGCCGACATCCAGGAGCTGTGCCGCCGGGTCATCATCATCGACCACGGTAAAATTTTCTTCGACGGCCAGTTGAGCGACGTGATGGACCGCTTCGCCGACTTCAAGCTCGTGACCATCCAGTGCGGCGGCGTGGAAAAATATTCCGCCGCGAACCTGCACAAATACGGTGAAGTCGTCGAACAAACCGCCGGCAGCATCAAGCTGAAAGTGAAGCGCGACCGCGTCATCCCGGCCTGCAAAGCCCTCCTCGACGAACTGCCTGTGACCGACATCGACATCCAGGAAGTGCCCATCGAAGACGTGATCCGGCAGATCTTCGCGCGCGCCTGACCCATGAAATCACTCACCGAACATCTCTGGTTTACACCGGCTAAAGCGGATGGTCTCCATCTTCTCGACCATGATCTGGGTGGCGCGGGAATTCTCGCGGGCCGCCTTGATGATGTTGAAGCCAAAGGCCAGCCCGCTATAGAGCGCGGCGAACATCACGGACGCCATGGTCATGGCGAACAATGACTCCACCAGGGTGAACGCGCGGCGGCGGTGGCTGCGGTCAGGGTTGTGGGCGCCGAGTTTCATCTGAAGTTTGATCCGTTCGTTTGCATGACGCAGCAAACGGTCAGCAAAATACCTGCCACGCGCCCGGCCCGGCTCCACGGCCGCGCGCTGCCCGCTGGCCGCTGGCCGCCGCGCCAACCGGAGGAATCAGGCCGGTTGACCGGCCCGGCCTGTGTCCCGACCGGCTCCATGAAAAGGACACCATGAACTGACTTGATACACGCTCCCGCGCTGGGACTGGGGACGCGCCCTTGGTCGTAGGAGCATCTGGACATTGTTCTTAACGGACGCTGGCTTGAGGTTTGGAGTTCCGCCTTTAGGCGGCAAAACGCAGCGAACCCCACTGACCGCCTAAAGGCGGAACTCCAAACAAGAACAGTGTCCAGATGTGCCCCTTGTTCTTGGGACAGGAAAGAAATCCTTGTTTTGAAAGCGACCGCAGTTGATAAACCGTCCATTCTAAAAATATATTCTGACCGGCCTATCAAAAATCAAAGCTGTTTGTGCGCCCTGGCCCTGCTGCTGGCCTTGCCCTTGACCGCAGCAGCAGAGAACTGGCCGGGATTCCGTGGCCCCACCGGCCAGGGCCATTCCACCGAGACCGGCCTGCCGCAGCAATGGAGCCCCACCAACCACGTCGCCTGGAAAACCGCCATCCCCGGCCAGGGCTGGTCCTCGCCCATCGTCTGGGGCGGACGCGTCTTCGTCACCACCACGAAAGAGAACGGAACCAAGTGCCACGTCCTCTGCCTCGACGCCGGCGTCGGAAAAATCCTCTGGGACAAGCCGGTCTTCGAGCAGGTGCCGCTCCGCAAGGAGGGAAAAAACTCCTACGCCACCCCAACGCCAACCACCGACGGCGAGCGCATCTATGCGGCCTTCGGCGACGGCAGCATTGCGGCGGTCACCTTTGACGGCTCCGTTGTCTGGACGAACCGCGAGGTGCCGTTCTACAGCCGGCACGGGCTGGGCGCGTCGCCGCTGTTGCACGGCGGTTTGCTGATCCAGGCTTACGACGGCAGCCAGCGCGTGAAGGAAGCCGGCCAATATCCCAACAACTCACCTGACGAAAAGACCGGCTGGCTCATTCCCTGGGAGCAGGCGCTCATCGTCGCGCTCGATGTGAAGACGGGCCGACGCGTCTGGACGGGCCGGCGGGGCAAATCGCGCATCGCCCATGCCTCCCCCATCGTCCTCCGCGAAGGCGGTCAGGAACAACTCCTCAGCATCGCGGGCGACGTCGTGCAGGGGTTCGACTTCAAGACCGGCGAACGGCTTTGGTCGGTCCATTGCCAGGGCGAAAGCCCCGTGCCTTCACCGGTCACCGGCGATGGATTAATTTTCGCCGGATCAGGTTTTGAGAAGCCGACCGTGCGCGGCATCCGTGCCGGCGGCCAAGGCGACGCGACCGCCACGCCCATCGCCTGGGAGCAGAGGAAAGGGGTGCCGAACCAGGCTTCCTTGCTCTACGCGAAGCCGCATTTGTATGCCGTGACCGACGGCGGTGTGGTCACCTGCTACCAAGGCGGGACCGGAAACATCCTCTGGCAGGAGCGCGTGGGCGGCACCTTCAGCGCCTCCCCGCTCCTGGCCGGCGGCAAAATTTATTTCCTCAACGAAGCGGGCGAGACCACCGTGCTTGCGGTCGGTTCGGAGTTCAAAATTGTTTCCAAAAATTCGCTCGGTGAAAAAACCCAGGCGTCCATGGCCGCGTCGGACGGCCGCCTTTTCATTCGGACCGAGAAAAATCTCTTCTGCATCGCCGCCCCGCTGGAAAAATAGCGCGCCCGGACAATCCCCGTCTTTCCCCATCGCCCGAACTCCGAAGTTGGCCTCGGATGGCATCCGTAGCGCAGGCCTCCGAGCCTGCTGTATCGCGGGTTTCCAACCTGCATCCGTTGGGACTTTTTGTGCGCCGCGAAGTCCGTGGCCCTGCCGACTGGGAAGTCGGCGACACCGCAGGTTTGTCCCGCAGTGGCGGGATGCGCCACGGCGTGGCCGCGCCCTGCTTCGGAGTTTGGGCTTAAGCAACCCGCCAAACCGTCGAAAAAAACCGGCAGCCGTCCGGCACTTCGTGGCGCGGATGCACCGCCTATGCTCTGGAGTATTTTGTCAGTTTCAGTGGGACTCATCGCCTTCTTCGGCGTGATCGTGGCCGAGACGGCCGGCGCCGGTGGACCGAAGGTGCCATCACTGCCGGCGAAACCACTCCACGAACAACGGAATCCCCCGGTCAATCTTCACGCCCGGCGCGTAGCCCAGCCGGGCCCGGGCCTTCTCGATGTTCGCGTAGGTGATCGGCACGTCGCCGGGCTGCACGGGCTGTCGGTTCAAGATCGCCTTGCGGCCGAGCGTGGTTTCGAGCAGTTCGATCAGGCGCGACAGCGTCACGGTCTGCGATTCACCGAGGTTGAAAATTTCATAGCCAAATTCCTGCCGCGTGCAGGCCAGAATTCCGTCAAGGATGTCGGTGATGTAGGTGTAGTCGCGCGCCGTCGAGCCGTCGCCGAACACGGGGATGGGTTTTCCGTCGGTGATCAGCCGGGCGAACTTGTGGATCGCCAGATCAGGCCGCTGGCGCGGACCGTACACCGTGAAGAACCGCAGCATAGCCACATCCAGTCCGTAAATGTGATGATACACATGGCCCAGCGCCTCGCAGGCCAGCTTGCTCGCAGCATAGGGCGAGATGGCTGAGAAGATCGGGTCGGTCTCGGCAAACGGCACCTTCGCATTCACGCCATAGACCGAGGACGAGGAGGCGATGGTGATCTTCTTCACGCCATGCAGTCGCGCCGCTTCGAGCAGGTTCACCGTCCCCTCGACGTTCACGCGCTGGTAGAGCGCCGGTTCCTCTAGGCTCGGACGCACGCCGGCGCGCGCCGCAAGGTGGATGATCTGATCGAAGCGGGTCCCGGCAAATAGCTCCGTCAGCATGGCCGGATCATTCAACCCGGCCTGCACAAAATGAAAGCGCGCCCCACCGGCGGCGGTGGCCTCCTGCAAGTTCTGCTGCTTGATGGCCGGATCGTAAAACGGATTCAAGTCGTCCAGCGCCCAGACCGCGTGGCCCCCGGCCAACAGCCGTTCACACACATGCGAACCAATAAAGCCGGCCCCGCCGGTTACCAGAAAATTCATGCGCGCAGGTTAGCAGTGGGGAGTGCAAAGTCCAAAGTGCAAAGTGCAAAAGCTGCGGCTGTGTCCCGCGTCGGGCGGGACCAACCGCAGCACGCCGGGAAACAGGGGCGCTTTGAAGTTGGAAGCCGAAGCGGAGCGCAACCGACCGCCCGGAACGCCGGCTTTTAGCCGGCAGAAACTCCCGACGACAGTGGAGCTTCTGGAATACCGGCGCGCTGGGTGCTCGCACGCTTCTGCCGACTGAAGTCGGCGTTCCAGTTGTTGGGCCGGAATGTCGGCTCCAGCCGCGCTCCGCGGAAACAAAAAAACCACCGGTCGGATGACCGGTGGTTTGATCGGGCAGTTGAAAATTACTTGGCGAGCTTGTCGAACGCCTCCTGGTCGGACTTAAAGGCCTTGGCCTTTTCACCGACGCGGATGATTTTCACCGTCTTGAGGGTGTCGCCCTTGGCGATCTTGTCCACGACATCCTGACCAGCGACGACGCGGCCGAAGACGGAATGTTTGCCGTCGAGCCAGGGCGTGGGGACATGGGTGATGAAGAACTGGCTGCCGTTGCTGCCGGGGCCGGAGTTGGCCATCGAGAAAATGCCGGGGCCGGAGTGCTTGAGCGAGGCGTCGAACTCATCCTTGAACTTGTAGCCGGGGCCGCCGGTGCCGGTGCCCTGCGGGCAGCCGCCCTGGATCATAAAGCTCGGGATGACCCGGTGGAAGGTCAGGCCGTCGTAAAATTTCGTGCCCTTGGGCTTGTTGGAATCCTTGGTGCCCTCGGCCAGGCCGACGAAGTTGGCGACGGTCAGCGGGGTTTTTTCGAATTCGAGTTGGAGGACGATCTTGCCTTGGGAAGTTTCCATTTCGGCGTAAAGACCGTCCGACAGTTTGGTTTCAGCAGCGTTAGACATGGGCGTGACATTAATCAGGCCCAGGCAGGCGAGCAATGAGAAAGAAGTTTTGATGGAGCGAAATGTATTCATGACGGGCAATGAACTAAATCCGGGGCGGGTTGGAAAGTTTTTTTTGCCAGTTGAACCGCCCCTGGGAACGCTGGCGTCTCGCCGGCTGCCCTTGCGCTCGTAGGCCGGCGAGACGCCAGCGCTCCCAGTCCCGGCGTGACAGGGCCGGTCGTTTCTGGTAGGGACTGTCCGCACTCGTTGCCCGCATGAACACCGCCGAACTCGCCGCCGCGCTCCAGACCCTCGGTTGTCCGCCGGAAAAATCCGCCGAGATGGCCGCGCAACTCGACAAGCGCGCCCATCAGCTCGCGGTAAAAAATGGCCGCACCTACGACGAGGCCATGAAACATCTGCTTGGCCTGATGTGCCAGGGCTGGGCGGCGCAACCGAACGCAGACCGAAATAAACTATGATCAAACCCTGGCCCAAAATCAGTTCCAAGCCCGTCGGAGACTTCCGCATCTTCACCATCCGCACCGATCTCAAGGTTTCGCCGCGCACCGGACGCGAGCACGATTTCTACGTCATCGACAGCGTGAACTGGGTGAACGTGATCGCCGTCACGCCCGACGAAAAGCTGGTGATGGTCGAGCAGTACCGTCACGGCTCGAACACCGTGGAACTGGAGATTCCCGGCGGGATGATGGACCCCGGCGAGACCCTGCCCCTGGCCACGGGTTTGCGGGAATTGCGCGAGGAGACTGGCTACGAAGGCGAACGCGCCCGGCTCCTCAGCGAAATTTTCGCCAACCCCGCCATCATGAGCAACACCTGCTACACGGTGCTCGTGGAAAATTGCCGGCTGCAGCACGCCGTCGAGTTCGATCACGGCGAGGACCTGGTCACACGGCTCGTGCCGGTTGCCGACCTGCCCGGCCTGGTGGCCGGTGGAAAAATCCGCCATCCGCTCGTGGTCGTGGCGCTCTACCAGTTCGAGCTGGCGCGGCGACAGCAGGCGTGAAGGGCGGCGAAGCTGCCTTCGTGCCGCGGGCGTCCTGCCCGGCGGAAAAAACGCCGCGATCGCACCACGTCTGGAAAAAATTCCAACCGCCCAAAAACCTCGCGGCCCAATCCGGGCGGTGAGACGCACGCCCTCCACGGCAGGCCGGAAGGCCGCCGCTGCGGCGAAAGTGATTCCCGTGTTGCAGCGTGCGGCGCCGTCGGCTAGTTTCGAGGCACTTTATGACGTTGACTGAGAAAATTTTGGCGCGCGCCGGGGGCAAAACTTCCACGCAGGCCGGCGACAACATCTGGGTGCAGGCGGACGTGCTGATGACCCACGATGTCTGCGGGCCAGGGACCATCGGCGTGTTCCACCGCGAGTTCGGCAAGACAGCCAAGGTCTGGGACAAGCAGCGCATCGTCATCATCCCCGACCACTACATCTTCACCGCCGATTCCAAGAGCAACCGCAACGTCGATATCCTCCGTGATTTCGTGAAGGAACAGGGGCTGCCTTATTTCTACGACGTGATCGACGACCAGAACGGCCACTGGGTTTTCGATCCCAGCAAGGGCCTGCTCAACCGCCAGTACGGTTCGAACTACGCGGGCGTCTGCCACACCGCGCTCCCGCAGAAAGGCCACACGCGTCCCGGCGAGATTTTGTTCGGCACCGATTCGCACACCTGCATGGCCGGCGCGTTCAACGAGTTCGCCACCGGCATCGGCAACACCGACGCGGGCTTCGTCATGGGCACGGGCAAGCTGCTCCTGAAGGTTCCCGAAACGATGCACTTCCGGCTCGAAGGCCAGTTGCAGCCCGGCGTGATGGCGAAGGATGTCATTCTGCATTGCATCGGCGAGATCGGCTTCGACGGTGCGACTTATCGCGCCCTGCAGTTCGACGGCGGCGGCGTGGCGGGCCTGACGATGGATGATCGCATGACCATCGCGAACATGACCATTGAAGCCGGCGGCAAGAACGGCATCTTCGAGTTCGACGCGCAGACGCAGGCGTTCGTCGATCATCGCTGCCAGATGAACGGCACGAAGGCGACCTATCAGCCGGTCGAGCGCGACCGCGACGAAAAATTTATCTACGAAACGGTCATCGACCTCTCGCAGCTCGAACCGACCGTGGCCTGCCATCCCGATCCGGGCCAGCGCAAGAAGGCGAAGGAAATGGACCTCAAGCTGGACCGCGCCTATGTCGGCTCCTGCACCGGCGGGAAGACGAGCGATTTTTTGGCCTTCGCCCGCATCCTGCGCGGCAAGCGCGTGGTCATCGACACCTTTGGCGTCCCGGCCACGCCGGAGATCGTGCATGATTTGCAAACCGCGCTCTGGGGCGACAAGACGGTGTGGCAAATCCTCGTAGACGCCGGGGTGCAAATGACGGAGAACGCCGGTTGCGCCGCGTGTCTCGGCGGGCCGGTTGACACGTTCGGCCGTATGAACACGCCGATGAAGTGCATCAGTGCGACGAACCGCAATTTCCCCGGACGCATGGGACACAAGGAGAGCCAGGTCTTTCTGGCTTCGCCCATGACGGTGGCGGCCAGCGCGCTCACGGGTCGAATCACCGATCCGCGGGAATATCTCGGCTGACGGGCGGAAAGATTTCGAGTTGGAAGTTATCAGGAGAGGCTTCCGGTTCACTGAGGGGGGTTCCCCGCGAAAACGTCTGGTGGTTGGAACAGTTGATCGGTTGAAAAAAAACATGACCCGCGAGCGTCTTGACCAATGGTGCGAAAAGGGGATTCTGGGCCTGCTGCTCGGCATTCTTGTTTTTGGCCCGCTCGCCCTCGGCGCCGTGCGCGCGACGGAGTTCCTCGTCCTCCAATTTTTCACCGTCGGCATCCTGCTGCTCTGGGCGGTGCGGCTCTGGGCGAACGCCCGGCTGCAACTGCTCTGTCCGGCGGTCTGCTGGGGCGTGCTGGCCTTTGCGATTTACGCCATCGTCCGTTACCGGATGGTGGTGGCCGACGGAGACCTCGAATACGTGGCGCGGCTGGAGCTGATCCGCGTGCTGATCTACGCGTTTCTTTTTTTTGCCATCGTCAACAACCTCCACCGTCAGGAAAGCATCCGGGTCATCTCCATCGTGCTGCTCGTGCTGGGCATGGCCATCTCCCTCTACGCGGTGTACCAGTTCTTAAACAAGGCCCAGCACGTCTGGGGATTTGAACGGCCGCTGGGCTACTGGAAGCGCGGCTCCGGCACCTACATCTGCCCGAATCATCTGGCCGGATTTTTGGAAATGCTCCTACCACTCGGCCTAGCCTACATGCTGACCGGCCGTTTCGGCCCGGTGATGAAGGTGTTTTTCGGCTACGTCTCGCTGGTCATTCTGGCGGGCCTGGCCGTTTCCGGGTCGCGCGGCGGCTGGCTGGCCGTGGCCGCGTCGCTGCCGGTGGTGTTCTTCGTGATGATTCGGGAACGGCAGCACCGCCTCCCGGCGATCGTAGCCCTCGTGGTGTTGCTGGCCGGTGGGGTC
>Ga0049084_10000126_pt1 | contig 27719 bp, 27 predicted proteins | sample GreLakmeON33MSRF_FD_66720 | JGI IMG/M metagenome (GOLD analysis project Ga0049084, IMG submission 66720) | Freshwater lentic microbial communities from great Laurentian Lakes, MI, USA - Great Lakes metaG ON33MSRF | ecosystem: Environmental > Aquatic > Freshwater > Lake | place: Great Lakes... | reverse complement strand
GACCAGCCTCCAGCAGTAATAGCGCACAGGCCAACCCGCTCCGATCGGAACCCGAACCGCAATGAATCAGCACCGGCTTCGGGGCGTCACGCAGAATCTGCGCCAACTCGTTCATCTGCTCGACGGTCAGTTCACGGGACGCACTCATGCGATAGTTGATGAAGCCCACGCCGAGTTCCTGCGCGGCATGATACTGGGCGTCATACCAATCCCGGCCGACGTTCTCGCCCCGCAAATTAATCACGGTCCGCAAGCCTGCTTGCTTGGCCAGGCTGATGAAATCCCCGACTGGAAGTTGGGCGGAACGGTACAGCAGACCGGGGGTGACCTCATGCTGATTATGATTAGAGTGCAAAAAACCGTAGAACGAGAGGGGCAGCCCGACGACGGCGAGTAACGTCCAGCCACAGATTCGAAGGAGACGCCAACCGAGGGAGAATGGCTTAGGAGTCGTCACCCCATCAATCATAAGGCCACATCAATGCAATCAGGGCGGTATCAGGTGACAAGCAGGCGACAAAGGCGGCAGGACCGCAAGCACGAGGCATCTTAAGGGGAGGGGTCCTCGCTTTCGCTTGTCTCGAGGGAGGGGCAGCACCGCGTGCTGCCCGAGTCATCTCCATGACGCCATCCTCCCCCTTATTCTCCATACTCGATACTCTATACTCGGACTCAGGGCTTCAACGCCTCGACCGCCGCCTTCAATACTTTCGTCCGTTCCTTGACGTCGCCGGCGGAATCCAACGGTGCACCGACGAAAACCGTGACACCGCGGCGATACAACGGCCAGAGGCAGAAGAGGAAGATATTCTGCACGGTGATCGAGAACGGCGTCACCCAACGACCCGGATAATTGCCATAATGAAAATAGACCGGGACCATCGGCACGCCGGCCTGCTGTGCGATACGGACCGCGCCGGTCTTAAATGGTAACTCCGCCTCGCCGAGTGCCTCGACGAGACCCGTCGGACAGATCGCCACAGACTCTCCCTGCTTGAGCAGTGCCACGGCGTCGTCGATCGAGACTTGGACGAAGCCCCAGCGGACGGCGAACTTCTTCAAGAACGGGAAGGAGAACACCAGCGGGTGCACGAGCAGACGGGCCGACGAACGTACTAAACCGAAGAGGAACACATCGCGGTAGCTGACATGATTAGAGCAAAGCAGCACCGGCCCCGGAAGCACTGAGCCGACCACGTTCACCTTACCCACCAGCATCCGTACCACGGAGTGGGCCGGACGGGGGATGAGGGATGGCGCGACCAGCATGCCACAGCCTGCCCAAGCCCGCCGACGAAAGCAATCCAACCCAACCCCCCAAGCAGCCCGAAACGCCACCCTAAAGGCGGCGACGTTAAATCAGATGGGCAGAGAGGAAGGGCTTGAGTCCGCTGCGCTTCGGCCCTCTTGCCCGAGACCAGCGGTATCTCCTACTCGGCCCAGTGGCCTTCGTCGAATCCACGCGTTCTCATCCCAGGTTGTGTTTACGTGCTCTGGGCCTCCGAGCCTCTTCTGGAAATTGGCGGAGAGGAAGGGATTCGAACCCCCGGTACCTTGCGGTACGCCTGATTTCAAGTCAGGTGCAATCGACCACTCTGCCACCTCTCCGTGGGGATGAGTCAAATCCTCCTAAGGTCTTCCCTCAAGCCCATTCGGTGGCTTTCCCTGGGCTATCTCCCCAATTCACTTCATGGCATCTTCCCTGCTCTAATGCGCAATGAGCACCTGCGAACGCGTCGAAGAAATCGAAGGCCCCTATGGGCCTTTTGCGATTGGCGAGCGGGCCATCCAAAGGCTTTGGGCCGCCGGAGAAGTACGGGGGCCGATGTCATCGACCACGGGCACCGCCATTGAAATCATCCACCCCGGAGATTGGAATCGCGGCGCCGGACCGGATTTTCTGGGCGCTGTCATCTCGCTGAATGGCAAACAGGCACGCGGAGATGTCGAAATCCACCTACGCTGGTCAGACTGGCACGCGCACGGCCATGATGCGGATCCCAATTTCTCCGGGGTAATCTTGCATGCGGTCTTACTCCCCGGTTGCAAGACCGTCACTACCCTCAGCGGACATCGGCCCGAGACCTTGGTGCTATTACCCCACTTACCACGCGACCTCGAAGACCTCGCGGAAGAAGACGCGCTCTTGGAGCTTCGGGGCCGTTCGGGCGAAGTAGCCCGACGCGTGCTGGCGACCGAGACTAATATTTCTTTCGGCCTGCGCCAACGCGCCTCCCAACGCTTCAAAGCCAAAACCCATTACGCCCGCCAACGCATCAAAGAAGTCGGCTGGGAGGGAGCCTGTCATGAAATGTTTGTCGAATCGCTCGGCCTCGGAGGTAACCGCGCGCCCATGTGCGAACTCGCCCGATCACATTCCTCGGAGCAGATGCTTATCTTGGGCCTGGATGCCCTTTACATGGAAAAATGTGGACGGTGGCGTCTGCGTGGGCTGCGTCCCGCGGGACATCCTTATCGCCGACTGGCGCAATACTTGGAATTGAATCGTCGCCAACCGGAATGGCGCAAACGTCTCCGCGCCTGGGCGGAAACAACCGACAGCACCCCCCTCCCCTCCCTGCGACGGCGTCTGATTGACGATGTCCTCTCGTGCGTTTTGCCGGATGGTCGGGCGGATACGCTTTGTATCAATGCCCTCTTTCCGCTCCTACAAACCAAGTCGCCGACCTACGAGCAACAGTGGCTGGATTGGCCGCCGGGTAATCATCCGGAAGATATCCAAGATGCCCGCGGGCTGATCGGCCTCACGGGCCCCTCGCGCAACTGGGAGATCCAAGGTATCCTCGACGTGCTTCGCCGAGCCGGTGCGGCGGCTCTCGCCAAGCCGGCCTAGGCCATCATCTTGCGTACCTTCTCGAGCGAAATCGCCAGGCGATCGACTTCCTCAAAGGTGTTATAGAAAGCGAACGAAGCACGGGCGGTCCCGCTGATGCCAAGGTGCTTCATCAAAGGCATGCAGCAATGATGGCCCGTCCGAATCGCGATGCCATCCGCATCCAAAAGCGTCCCGACATCGTGGGGGTGTCCGCCTTCGAGCAGGAACGAGATGACGGCGACTTTCTCGGGCGCTTCACCCACGATGGTCAGTCCTTTGATGGCCTTGAGGCGCTCGGTCGCGGCGGCGAGAAGTTTTTGTTCATGCGCATGCGCTCCGGCCTGCCGCGGCATAAAGTAATCCAAGGCCGCCGCCAAACCTAACGCCCCGGCGATGTGCGGGGTGCCAGCCTCAAAGCGCTCCGGTGCCTCGCGATAAGTCGTACCCTCGAAATCCACCTTACGGATCATGTCGCCCCCATATTGATAGGGCGGCATCGCGTCCAAAATTTCCGGGCGCCCCCAGAGCACGCCGATGCCAGTGGGACCAAAAGTCTTATGTCCGGAGAAGACGTAGAAGTCACAACCGAGTGCAGGGACATCGACCTTGAAGTGCGCGGCGGCTTGGCAGGCGTCGATGAGTACCGTGGCCCCCACGGCCTTCGCCAGTCGCGTCATCTCGACGGCGGGATTCACCGTACCCAAAGCATTAGAAACATGCGCAAAGGCTACTAACTTTGTCCGCGGCGAAAGCAGTTTCTTAAAAGCTTCGAGATCGACTTCACCCCGCGGCGTGACGGGGGCGACGACTAACTTGGCGCCCGTCCGCTCGCACACCACCTGCCAAGGCACGATATTAGCATGGTGTTCGAGATGGGTGATCAGAATTTCGTCTCCGGACCGCAAGTGCGTTCGGCCCCAACATTCGGCAACCAGATTGATACCCTCCGTCGCTCCGCGCACGAAGACGCAGCCGCGAGCCTCCTTTAAGCCTAAGAATTTAGCGACCGTCTGACGGGCGCTTTCATAAGCCGTGGTAGCTTGCTCGCTGAGCAAATGTACCCCGCGATGGACGTTGGCGTTACTTTCAGAGTAATAATGCGCCAGAGCTTGGATGACGGCGGTCGGCTTCTGTGATGTGGCCGCATTATCCAAATAAGTCAGCGGCCGCCCATGCACGAGTCTGGCCAGAATGGGGAAATCTTGCCGGATACTGGCAATGTCGAACGCGGACATACGGCTGAACGTATGAGGAGACGCAGGGGGCGCAACCGGGAAGCGAACTTAGGGCGACGCCGGCAAGCGTACGGCCTTCCGGATGTAAGTCGGTACATCAATGTCCTGACCGTCGATAAAAGTCATCGGGGTCCCCCCAAACAGACCACGGCGCATAGCTTCCTCGGTCGCGAACTCAAACATCGGCTGCGAAGGGTCGCCAGCTTTTGCGCCCTTCTTGGCCTTCGCCGGACTCTTGGGCGCTGGCAACGAAGCTCCCAAAACCGAAACTTCGATCCGATCGCCAAGGTCGGGATTAACCCGGGCGCAGACAATCGTGGAGGTCTCGCCACCAAAACGCGTCCGGACCGCAGCTACTGCCTCAAAGGCCGCGGTCGTTGTCAAAGTCGGACCACCCGTCACATGGACGAAGAGCGAGGCAACTTTCGTGACGGAACTGGGGCCGTGCGCCAAAGGACATTCACTGGCGGCACGGGCGGCCTTCATCGCAGCGCCCTCTCCGGTGCCCACTCCAAAAGCAAAGAGGGTGGGTGAGCCAGGGTTAGCCAGAATCGAACGCAAAGCTGCCGGGTCAGCCGCCACCAACGCCCCAGGGATAAAGGCTCCCGCCAGCGCACGCAAGGCACCGCCGACCCAAGCATCGGCCGCGGCAAAAGATTCTGAAAGCGGAGCGTCGGTGGCGACTTGTTGCAAAAGTAAATCGTTATGGACGACCACCAGCCCGTGACATTTCAAGCCCAACACTCCCGTGGCTTCGTTGGCTTGGCGTTGGCGGCGTTCTCCTTCATGCGAAAAGGGCATGGTCGCGAACGTCAACACAGTCGCCCCGACCTCGGCGGCATAACCGGCGACGACGGCCGCGGCCCCGCTTCCCGTCCCACCCCCAAGACCCGCGACCATTACTACGATGGGCACGCCGGTAAAAATCCGGCGTAAAGCGGCTTCATCAGCTTCGGCCGAAGCACTTCCCAAGGCCGCTTCGCCGCCCGTCCCCATGCCCCGGGTCTGGGCCCGACCGATTTGCACGACCGTAGCTCCGGGAAGTTGCTGAAAGGAACGCGTGTCCGTATCAATCAGGGCCACCCCGATTTCCGGCGGCAACCGGGCGGCCAGCCGAGCGACAATCGAGCAGCCCGCACCACCTAAACCAACCAAGAGAATGGAAGGCGGGCGTTCCATGGTTTAGAAGCGGAAGAGGTCTTTGAGCGACGCCAAAAAACCTCGCTGACGACGCACCGGCGGTGGCGAATCCGTAATCGCGGCAGTCATCAGACCGACGACTCCCGCATACTCAGGCTTACGCAGTGAATCATTTTCGAAAGTCGGGACGCCGATCCGCGTCGGTAATTGCATGATGGCATGGACAGCCTCGGCCGCGTCGGCCAAATTCGCCGAGCCGCCCGTCAGGATGATACCCGCCGGCAGGAAGTATTGGTCCAACTTCACCGCGTGTCCCGGGAAAAGCTGTTCGAGATGCTGCATGATATCTTTCTTAACGTATTCGAACGTCTCCTGATAACGCAAGGAAAGCACCTGGGTGATTGTTCCGCGATTGAATTGCTGGTCGCCGAGCCCACGGTCGCCGTCTTTCCAGATGGTCTGATTGGCGTCCGCCTCGCGATGCAGGGCCGAACCGAAACGAATCTTCAGGTCTTCGGCCGTCTCGCGACTGATCCGCAAAGCTACGCTCAAGTCATTGGTCATATGCTCGCCGCCGACCGGAATCGAGCCCGCACAAAGGATGTGCTCCTTATAATAGAGAATCCAATCGGTCGTGCCGGCACCCATGTCGACAACCAGCACGCCTTGCTTGTCAGAATCGCTCGCGGTCGCGCAGGCCGCCGCATGCGACGCCAAGATGAAATCGCGGACTTTGATGCTCATGCCGTTCACCATGCCGACGCGCATCCGCATGTTACCCTCTTCCATCGTCACGCGCCAGAAATGGACTTCCAAACGCTTGCCGGCCATGCCCACCGGATTGGCCACCGCGCGGCCGTCGATCGTCGTCGGCTGGCGCATGTAGAGCAACGTGGCTCGCCCTGCCGGCGGCTCCAGACGCTTCGCCGAAGCGATGGCGTCCGTGACATCCTTGGCGGTGACTTTGCCGTCGTGCGCCGGAATCGCGTGAATGCCCTTGATCCGTTCCCCTTCCGCCGCGGGTCCGGAAAGCGAAAGGTAGACCTGCTCAATCGAGCGTCCAGAACTGCGTTCGACGTCATTGACGACTTCATGCACGCAACGGTGGAGCCGCTCGAGATCGATCACGGTGCCTTTCACCACGCCATCAGTACGACGTTCGCTGAAGCCCAACATCCGGGCCTTACCATTAATCATCTGGCCAACGAGGCTGACGGTCTTGTGCGTACCGATATCAATGACCGCAATAAGAGAAGGAAGAAGCTTGGGGGTCATCGGAGGGGTGCGGGCACGAGGCGGGGTTCGGGGACGGGCGGAGAGATGGTACGGTTTTGAATGGAAAGTTTCAGGACGTAAGCCTGGGCCGTCGCGTTCGGCATCCGCAGGTATTCTTCGATCTTAATCCGGGGCAACAGCGCCAATTCCTTCCGCCAGTTAGCGGTGGAGAAAATGATGCCGACCAATGGCGGACGATCCGTCGGTTGCGCCGCTATCCTCACTTTCACGTTAAGATTCGATCCCGGAGCGTCTTCTTGAGCGCCGAAACAATCGCGCAAAGAAACCGATGCCCATTGTAGATAGAATCGCTCGTAACTCGTCCGGGCCGCCAGCAGGAAGGGGCCGACCACTTCGATGCCTTCAATCGCCAATTGATCGCCCGAGCCGGTCGAACGGAAATCTTGGATTTCTGGTAAGCTCCGGATGGTCTGCTCAGAATAACCCGTGCCTGCAAAGGTCTGCCCGTCGGGGCTGACCAGACGCACCACCATCGGCCCGGTCGGTGGCGCGGAGGCGATCTTGGCAACCGCGACACGTTCGCGGAGGACGATTTCTAAAGTACCATCGGCTCGCCGGCGCACATCGGCCGCCAGGACCTGATTATCGGCTTCTAAGTCCGCCTTGATCGCCCGAACGTTCTTGGCGGGCCCTTCAACCCCAGCCGAAATCACTTTTTGCACAAAGGCTGCGGGCAAAAAACCATCGGTCTTATAACGGAAACTCCGTCCGGCGGCGACCGGTACGGATTCATCGACCGAGAGATAGATGACGACGCCCAAGGCCACAAAAAATAAAATACTAAGGACCAACGGTAGCCGACTCCGGACGGCGCGCTTGCGGCCGATATCATCCTCGGGCACCCGATTAACTTCTTGCGGCACAAGGGAACGCCAATCCCGATCGGCGGGGCCCATGAAAGCGTCCCGACGTTTACCTAAGAATCGATCGAAGAAGCCCATGCGTTATCGGGTTTGCGGCGCACGCGCGCGCGCCAAAGCGGGAGCGATCATTCGCCGGGCGAGGGAGGTGAAATCAAGCCCGAGACAAGAAGCGCTCTTCGGCATCAAACTAGTTTCGGTCATGCCAGGCATTGTATTGATTTCGAGAAAATAGAAGTTTCCGTCGGGCTCAAGAAAGACATCAGCCCGGGCAAAGTCACGACATCCGCAGGCCGCGTAGAGGGTTTCCGCCGCCAGCGCGATAGCGGCCGCCTGCGCGGGGGTCACCGGGGCGGGATAACGGTAATCTGACGACCCCTTGGTATATTTGGTCTTATAGTCATAAACGCCTTGTAGGGGTACAATTTCGACGAGCCCCATGGCCTGGCCGTCCAGTAAGCCAATGGACATCTCGCGGCCGCTGAGCCGCCGTTCGGCCATCCACTGCCCTTCGGCAGGGATGCCAGCCAGCGCCACGGTAAGTTCACCCAACCCCTGGGTGACGTAAAGCCCCACACTACTGCCCTTGTCGGCGGGCTTAAGGACGATTTGCTGCCCTAACTCGGCGATCAGCTTATCGGCCGAAGGCTTGGCCTTGCCGGCGAACACGAACTCCGGAATCGCCGGAACCCCTGCCCTTCTCATCAGCTGCTTGGTGGCGACTTTATCGATACAAACACGACTGGCGGCCGCATCGCACCCAGCGAACGAAACGCCGCGCGCCTCTAATTCCGCCTGAATTTGTCCGTCTTCACCATAGTCTCCGTGGATCACCGGGAAAACCACGTGACGACTGCCGTCTATCCACTCCGGCAGTTCATTGGAGGCCAACTCGACTAGCCGAGCGCCGGCCATCACCGAAGCCACGGCCCGACCTGAACGAAGCGAGACTTCACGTTCGGGCGAGATCGCCCCACAAAGGATGATAATTTCTAAATGCGAGTTCATAAGAGATCCTTCCACTCGCGCCCAAGCGCGATGATTTCAGGTTGAAGTTCGACCCCCTGGCTAAGTTTTACCGATGCTCGCACCGCGCGCATCACCGAAATAAAGTCAGCCGACTTAGCTTCCCCCAAGTTGACGAGGAAATTTCCGTGCACGGGCGAAACCGTCACGGCCCCAACTTGGTGACCCTTCAGTCCGCTAACTTCGATTAGCCGGCCGGCCTTATCGGCGACCGGGTTACGGAAAACACAGCCGGCGCTCGCTTCGCGCGGCTGCGAGGCGCGACGCTTGACGGACATCGCCTCCATGCGCTGGCGGATGAGCGTGCCGTCATCCTTACCCGAAGCACGGAGTACCGCCGAGAGCACCACGGCTCCGTGCAATTGAGGGCAATCCCGATAGAGCGCATCAAAACAATCGCGGCGGGCGGCCCGGACCTGACCATGCGGGGCGAGCCATTCGATCGACTCAACCACATCGAAAATCCACCCACCCATCGCACCGGCGTTCATTCGCAAGGAGCCACCGAGCGTCCCAGGAATGCCTTCCAGAAATTCAAAGCCGGCTAAGCCTTCTTTAGTTGCGAAACCGCAAAGTTCCTTGAGTCGGACGCCGCCGTCGACCCGGATGCGATTTTCACCCAGCGAAGTCATGTTACCCCAATACTGCGAAGTCAGATGCAAGATTAACCCATCATAACCTTCATCCGGCACCCACAGGTTGGAACCACGACCTAAGACGAAATAACGTAAGTCGAGTTCGGCGGCCGCTTGCAGTAGCGTGACAATATCGTCGACGGTCGCGGGTTCGGCGTACCAGCGAGCCGTTCCGCCCACGCCTAAGGTGGTCCGACGAGCGAGAGATTCATTGGCCCGCAAGACGCACCCGGCCGAAAGTCGGCCGGCGACCCTGTCAGGTAAATCAAGGGAGAGCACCGTCGCTCCTGAGCGTCGTAATTCTTTGGCGTAAACTTCGGCGTCGCGTTCAATATCACCCGCGCCCACGAAGGCCACGACGGTATCGGCGCCGGAACTTAACGCATTCAACAAAGCAGGTAACTGACGCCGATCTTCGACCAATTGATGCGCCGTCCCGGCGACGACCGACTCGGAGCGCCCTCCCTCCATGGCGGTTTCACCAGCCGCATAAACGGGAAGCACGAGAGCGTGGTCAGCCATGGCCAAGGCTTGCCTGAATTCTGCGGCATATTGTCGCGTACGCGTATGCCGATGTGGCTGGAAAACCACAATCAAACGGCCCACATGGGTTTCTTTAATCCACTGTAAAAGTGCAGAAATTTCCGTCGGGTGATGCGCGTAATCAGCCAAAACGCGGAGCCCGGCACGTTCAAAAAGGACATCTTGGCGCCGGCGGATTCCGCGCCAACGCGTCATGGGCTCGGGCAATAAAGATCCGGTGATAAAATGCGTCACCGCCAAGGCCATCGCCGCATTGGAACGATTAAAAGTCCCCGCGACCGGCAACGTCACTTGTTGCGCTCCAAAAAGTCCACCGACTTCCAAGACCGATGTCGCATGATCGCCGGCGATGGGGCGTGCCTGATAGTCGCCACCCTGCCCTACGCGCCAAACCGGGACTTTTAAACCAGCGGTCAGACGTTCGAGCCGCTCATTGCCGACGGGGATGATCACCGCCGAACGAGTCCGTTCAAATAATGCCCGAAAGACGGCCTCCAAGGCCGCTTCATCTCGATAGTAATCCGGGTGATCCCAATCTAAATTCACGGCGACGGTGATATCGGGCGAAAAGGCTCCGATGGTGCCATCGCTTTCGTCGACTTCAGCCACCACCCAAGGCGACGAAACGGCCGAACGGGCGGGCGGAAAGGACGGATCGCGGAAAAGCCCGCCCAAGATATAACCAAAGTCAGCTCCGGCCGTCGAGAGTGCGGCGACGATCATCCCGCACGTGGTCGTCTTGCCGTGACTGCCACAAACAGCGACAAAGCGCCGTTCGGCGACCCTCTCCGCCAGCAATTCACCACGCCGCAAAATCCGCACCTCCTTGTTTTCCGCCAAGACCAAGGCCTCATGGCCCGCTTTGACCGCGCTCGAACGACCGACCACTTCCGGATGCCGGCCGGCGGCCCAAGGATCACGTAACAAAGGTATCTCCGCATTCGCTAACTGTAATTCCATGGGACTCCCGGTCGCATCATCCCAACCGGAAACATCCCAACCTTCCCCCTTCAGATAAATTGCCAAAGGTCCCACCCCCATGCCGCAAGCGCCCAACAACCAGGCCGAAGCGGTGGGCTTCATCGAGCAGCGCGCTCCTGCGCGAGTGCCAGTTTGATGGTTTCCTGCGCGAGCTCTTCCCATCGATTCGAAGCATCCGCCAAAGCCAGCGCATCCCGCATGCCCGCCAAAATTGTTTTATCATTGATACGACTGAATACCGCTTCGCTTAAGCGGGAGATTTCCAGCTCGGGGAGCAGGAACGCGCTCCCCGCCACGGCGGCTTGACGGGCATTGGCAGTCTGATGATCGTCCGTGGCTTGGGGATAGGGCACCAGAATCGCCGGCGTTCGGCAGGTCGCCAATTCCGCCAAGGTGCCCGCCCCGGCGCGCGTGACGGCGAGATCGGTCGCCGAATACGCCGCGGCCATCTGATCACAAAATGGCAGGTATTTGATGAGTGAGTTTCCGGAACGAATTTCTCCCTCGCGCCCACCTGGCCCGGTCAGACAAAGCACATGGATATCCTGCTGCGAAAATTCTTCCTGATGGGTTTCCACCCAACGATTCAAGACCGTGGCGCCTTGACTCCCCCCGACGACCAGAAGCATCCGCCCGAGTAGGGGCATGCCTAAGGAGCGGCGGGCGACCTCTCGAGCCAAGGGGCGAATCTCGGCCCTTACCGGATAGCCCGAATCATGCTGACGAGACTCAGCGATACCTTCGAGGCGGACGCCTTGGGGCAGATGAATAGCGGCGGCGAAGCGAGCGATTAACCGGACCGCCTTACCCGGCCGGCGATTAGCTTCGTGGACCAAGACTGGGACACCCGAAAGCAGGCAGGCCAGAGCGGGGGCCACGCTCATGAAACCACCAAAGCACACCAGCGCTTGGGGCTTAAATTTTCGCAATAAACGCCAGGCTGACCAAACCGAAACCACGAGCGCGGGGAAAAATCTGACTTTGTTGATCAAGCCCGGACCAAACCCTCGGCCCCGTCCGGCCACAAATCGTAGGCGTGAATAGGGGGCCGTCATCTTGGCGTCTACGACCTTACTGCTCACCATCAACAAGCACTCGTGCCCTTCATCGGAGAGTCGCTGAGCCAAGGCGATACCCGGAGCCAAATGTCCCCCGGTGCCACCACAGGCCAGCAACATCCGGCTCATACGCGAGCCTCCTTCGGCACGAAGGCCGGCACGGCCGAGTCGCGGATACAGTTAAGCACGAGCCCCACCATGCAGGCCATGATCACCAAGTTCGTACCCCCGTAGCTGATAAACGGCAGCGAGATGCCTTTGGTCGGAAGCAAGCCAGTGACTACACCCATATTGACCAAGGCCTGCAGGACCAGAAAGAGCGTGGCGCCTAAACAGACGTTAAACCGGAAGAGATCCGGACAATGACGCATGGCGCGATATGCCAAGATGAAGATCGAGAGATACGCCGCGGCGACAAGGCTCGTCGCAATCAGGCCATACTCTTCCCCGATGACCGAAAAGACGAAATCCGTATGCGCCTCGGGCAGATAGGCACGACCTTGAAGCCCGAACGCGGCACCCTTACCGGTGATCCCTCCTACCCCGAAAGCGACCATCCCTTCGAAGAGCTGATAAGCTTCGTCACCGCGACGACCCCACGGGTCGATAAAGGAAAGAAAACGCCGGAGTCGATTTTCCCAATGCAAGACGAGTGCCGTGAAAGCAATCGCCCCCAAAATAAAAGTTGGGAGCATGTACCGCCACCTGGCTCCTGAAATATACATCATCGTTCCGCCCACCGCACAGCAAAGGATAATGGTGCCGAGGTCTGGGCCAAGGGCGATGCCGACACAGATCACGACAATCACCAACGTCGGCTTAATAAAACCTTCTCTTAAATCTAACCAGCCGACCGGCGTAAAAAAATAAGGGGGCCGATCGCTCAACCTAATCATCCGTGATTTCACCTTCAGCGTATGTCGCTGCATGGTCGCCAGAAAATCGGCGAGTAGGATGACTAAGGCGATTTTTCCGAGATCCGAAGCCTGCAAGCGAATGATGCCCAGATCAATCCACCGCCAAGAACCATTGACGGACACCCCGATGCCCGGAACACGGGCGGCCAACATCGCAGCCAAGGCGACCCAAAATATATGCCAGCGATACTCGCGCACGCGCTCGAGGTTTAGCCGATACGCCAGCCAGCCGGCAAAGATTGCGAACGGTACGTAGAACAATTGCCGGTCAAAGGCTGCCGTCCGATTACTCGAAGAAAGCGAAATGCCAGCGCTGTACTGAACTACCAACCCGAACACCGCCAGGGATAAGGCCAGCAAGGCGATCCCCAGGGAATACCCACCCAGGGCCCCCGGACCGTCTTGCTTGACCTTAATCACCATTGCGGAAATGAGTCAGGATTATTTGGTCGCAGCCGGGGCGGCCGCAGCGTCGGCAACATTAGGTTCAACTGCCGCCGGATTGCTGAGCGAAATAATCTTCAAGGGCGAAAACTGCGGCGCCACTGGAGCGGCCGGAGTAACTTTAGAAGTTGTCTTACTCGCAGAAGACTTGGTTGTCTTGGGGGCTGGCGCCGAACCGGCGGCGGGGATCTTAAGTTTCTGCCCGGGGTGCAAAATCGCATTGCGATCGAGCCCATTGGCGGCGCAAAGCGCAGCGATGCTGGTTTTTTCCCGTGAAGCAATGAGCAGCAAAGATTCACCCTTAACCACCACGTGAACGCCGCCGGGGCCCGAAGCCGCAATGGGGGTCACTTTCGTCGGTGCGGGGACCACCATTTTAGACGTTGCCGGCACCGCCACCAAGGCAGCGGATGAACTCGCTGGGCGAGCGCCGCCAGAGAACGCTGCAGGATCGCCCTCCTGCTCGAAGCCGCTCGTACTTCGGCAACCGTTAACTCCGACGAGTACGGCGATGACGCAGAGGTGCAGAAGCACGACGGCGGTGACGGTGATGATGGGACGCATGGGTGTTGGGTGGTTTGGGTGGGTGGTTTGATGAAAAAATCAGGCGCGATTGGCGAGGGCCAGGGCGGCGCGTTCGAAGACCATGCCGCGTTCGACGTAGCTGCGAAATTGATCGAAGCTCGAAAACCCGGGGCTAAGTAGGATCGCGGTGGGACCGTGCGCATCGTTCGTCGCGGCCACCACGGCATCCTGCAACGAGGGGAACACACGGCTGGCCTTGCCTAAAGCTGCGAATTGCCGGTGGAGCTCTTCGCCGGTTTCACCGATGAGATAAGCGGCCTCAATCTGGGGTGTGATCCGGGCGGCAAAAGCCTGCAGGTCGCCGCCTTTCCATTTACCGCCGCCGATCCAGCGGACCGGGATGGTGAATTGGCGAAGGGCGGCCTCGACGGCATGGAAATTCGTCCCCTTGGAGTCGTTCCAATATTCGACGCCTTGAGATTCGGCGACCTTCCGTAAGCGATGCGGAGCCAGCCGGAAAAGTTTGGCCGATTCTTCTAAGAGGCGGAGGGCGATACCCCGTGCCCGCCAATATTTGACCGCCACGGCCCAGTTTTCGAGCTGAGGCCAGGTGCCGAAGAGGGAACCCGCCGGAACGCTATCCGCTACTTCCGCCCGCGTTGCCACCAACGCCTCAACGGGAAGTTCGATTCCAAATTTTCGGGCCGCCGCGACTACTGACTCCCCCACGACCAAGATTCCGCCCGGCATCATCCGTTCGATTAATTTAAATTTGGCCCGGAAGTAACTCTCGAGATCGCCATGGCGATCCAGGTGATCTTCATCGAAATTCGTCCAAAGGACGGCTTCGGGTGTGAAGTTACGCAAATCTTCCGCTTGGAAAGAACTCACTTCGACCACCGCCAAGAAGGAGACGTTGGACTCGGTACGCGAAAGCGATGTCAGCGCGTGCCCGATATTGCCGCAGGCGATAGCATCGACGCCCGAGCGCTTAAAGGCAAAGGAGAGGAATTCGGTGAGGGTAGTTTTTCCGTTCGTGCCCGTGATCGCAATCGCCGGGCCCGTCCAAAGCAAGGCGCCGAAATCCAATTCCGACATGCATTGCATACCGACACGCCGAGCCGCCAAGATCCAAGGGTGAGCTTGGGCGAAACCTGGACTATAGATGAGCAGATCGTGTCGCGCTGCCTGCTCAGGACCAAATACGGAGTTAATACCCTTCTCGTCATAAATGACGGAAGCAAAACCGCCGAAGGCTAAGGATTCGGCGACGGAGCGCCCGCTCACACCTTCGCCAAAGATGGCTGCCGGACGAGCGAGCCGACGCTTAAGACTTTCGGGGAATTCGCTCATCGTAGTTTCAGAGAGAGCAGGCCCAAGAGCCCGAAGAGGAAAGAGATAATCCAGAAGCGCACGACGACCTTGGTGGCCGGCCAGCCCTTCTTCTGGAAATGGTGGTGAATCGGCGTCATCAGGAACAACCGCTGGCCGCCCGTCCGTTTGAAATAGGCGACCTGCAGAATGACCGAAAGCGCCTCGACGACAAAAATACCCCCGACGATTGCGAGTAAGAAAGGCTGGTGCATCAAGCAAGCCACCGCACCCAAAGCCCCACCGATACCCAAGGCGCCGACATCACCCATATAAATTTCCGCCGGCGCGGCATTATGCCACAGGAAGACCAAACTGCCGCCGATCAAGGCCGCGCAGAATATCGCCAGTTCACCTGCCCCGGATACATAACTGATTCGAAGGTAATTCGAAAACTCGTGGTGTCCGACCAAGTAGGCTACGCTCCCTAAGATAAGCGTCGTGATTAAGACGCAGCCAATCGCGAGGCCGTCGAGACCATCCGTCAGATTCACCGCATTGGAAGAACCGACGCAGACCAGGATGAAAAATAGTGCCGCCACCCCGAAAGAAAGGAAGAAAGGTAGACCCCAGGAATGCTCCGTCCAGATTGGGCCGTTAAGAATCGGCAACCAGATTTCACAAAGACTCGAACGGTAGGCGGGATCGAGCAGGATAATGCCCAAAGCGATTAAAGCCACGACCCCCTGCCCGCCCAGCTTGGTGCGGGCAGAAATACCATCCGCACTGCCGCGGCGGACTTTAAGCCAATCATCAATGAAGCCGACCATGCCCATGCCGATCAAACACCACAGCGTAGCCAGCACGAGGACGTTAAGCTTAGCCCAAAGCAAGACGGAGGGAATCATCGCCACGCCGATCAGTAACCCACCCATCGTCGGGACTTTACCGCTTTCTTTAGCGAGTTCACCCATCAGTTTAGCTGAGCGCTCGGGTTGACGCAGCCGACTCAGGAGTCGAATCATCATCCCCGAGAATAACAAACCCAAAGCCAAGGCCGTCAGGCCCGCCATGATCGCCCGCACGGAAATATAATCAAAAAGACGGAAAGGCCCCCAGAATTTTTCGAGTTCGCTGAGACGATAAAGCATCTTAGTGGAAAGATAGCGCCGAGCGCAGGGAAAGCGGGAGACAGCGCTCCAAGGCATGCGAACGGCTGCCCTTCACGAAAACATAGCCCGCATGAGAATTCACAACCTGCGCGACCTCGTCGATGGTGTCGACGGCGAGAAGAGTGACGTCGCGCCGGCTGACGCCTTGCAGGTAAGTTGGCGCCTCACCGCCGAAGGCTACGACCTTATCTCCGGCCCGCAAAGGTAGCTTCGCGCCACTTTCACGATGGAATTGAACAGCGTGATTTCCTAATTCGGCCATTCCCCCTAAAATAAAAAGCCGCGGGCCGTTTTGTTTGGAACTCAATCGATCGAAGCAAGCGGCAGCATCGCTCAGGGAAGCCGGACTGGAATTGTAACAATCTAAATAGAAAGTCTGTCTTCCGAGCACATGCACGCTTCCACGGCCAGCAGGCGGGGTCCATGCGGCCAGGGCGGGAGCGATCTGATCATCCGATAGCCCTAAATCACGGGCGGCGACCACCGCCAACGCGGCGTTCCGAACTAACCCATCCGAAAGCGCGCCCAAGCGGAAGGTCTTCCCATCGAGAGCCAGAGTCCGGTGCCCTCTTTCATCTTCTCCGAGGGTGGCCTGGATTAAACGAGCCGGAGTCACCGCGGGCGCCGGCTCATCTTCAAACTGAACGGCGATACATCTTTGAGCCTGCGCAGCAAATTCTGCCCAATGTAATAGCGCGACCGGCAAGATTGCCCGACCCGCGGGAGGTAAGGCCTCAACCAAGGTTGCTTTTTCGCGCGCCACCACAGCCATCGTGCCGAGTCCTTCAAGGTGCACCGGTGTCACCGCGGTGACAATAACGAGATCCGGACGGATGACCTGAGCGGAGATCGCCAATTCGCCTGGTACGCTCATACCCGCCTCGATGACCGCGAAGCGATGCCGACCAGGCTCCACTCGGAGCAACATCAGCGGAACGCCGATAAGATTATTAAGATTGGCCTCCGTCACGAAGGCATCGGCGCCAAGCAAGGCCGCTAGGAGTTCCTTCGTGGAAGTCTTGCCCACGCTACCGGTCACGCCGATGACTTGGCCTTGGAAACACTGACGCCAAGCATGGGCGATGCGGCGCAGGCCCGCCAGCACGTCATCGACTACGAGCTGCGGCAAAGCATCCGCGACCGGCCGAGAAACCAATGCACAGGAAGCGCCTTTGTCTCGGGCATCGGATAAGAAGTCATGGCCGTCCCGACGGTCGGTCCGCACGGCCACAAACACGTCGCCCCGACGTAACGTCCGGGTATCGGTCCCAAAGCCCGAGAGGCTCGCCGGAGGCAAAGCCGTCCAGCGCCCTTGCGCCCAGGTCGCCAGATTGATGGCGGAGAAAGTCGTCATGCGCTGGCGCCTCCTTTTCGTAGTTCGAGAATTTCGCGTACGACCTGGCGATCATCAAACGGCACTACGGTATCCGTAAATTCTTGGGTCGTCTCGTGGCCTTTGCCGGCAATGACGACACAATCTCCGGCTCGGGCGGCCGCTAAAGCCCGCCCAATCGCCTCGCGGCGATCAGCCACAAACTCGATCGAAGGCAAGGCGCCCAAACCTTCGCGCATGTCCGCAAAGATGGCTTCGATTTTCTCCCTGCGGGGATTGTCCGCCGTCGCCCAAGCCAGGTGGGCGTGGTCGCGGACGGCCTTCGTCATCGTTGGTCGTTTGCCGCGATCACGATTACCACCGCAACCATAGACGCAAAGAACACGGCCCGGCGTGATCGCGCGCAACATACGCAAGGCATTACCCAAGGCATCATCCGTATGGGCGTAATCAACAAAGACGGGGAAGACCTGGCCGGCATCAACCCGTTCCATCCGGCCGGAAACTCCAGGAAAAGAAGCGAGGCTTGCGCTCAGGCTCAAGGGATCGCGACCAAGCGCGGCCGCCATGGCCAAGGCGCAAAGCACGTTCGAAACATTATAGCCGCCCGGCAGCGTCGAGGTAAACCGGGCCGACTGTTGCCGCCAAGCCACCGAAAAAATGGCGCCGCTGGGCAACAAGGTTAATTCCGACGCTCGCAAATCGGCATCATCGGACAAGCCGAAAGTAATGACCGCACCGCGCCGGCGACAGGCTTCGGCAAGTACGCGACCGCTGGGGTCATCGATATTAATGACGCTGACCGCCGGCACCGCGCCGTTCCTGCCATCGAACAACGCCGTCTTGGCATCAAGGTATGAACCCAGATCACCATGGTAATCCACGTGATCGCGCGTCAGATTAGTAAAGGCGGCAACTTTGAATTGGAAACCGTGAACGCGCTCTTGGTGTAAGGCGTGAGAACTCACTTCCAGACAAGCTCCGACGCAACCGGCATCGACCATCTGGCGGAAGAACGCGGCAAGGTCTGCCGACTCGGGGGTGGTCTTATAAGAAGGGATGGAGCGGCGACCGAGGTGATAACGGACCGTGCCAATCAAACCCCAAGCCGAACCCTCTGCCTGCAGAAAATGTCGGAGCAAAGAGGCGACGGACGTCTTGCCGTTCGTCCCGGTCACGCCCGCTAATGCCAACGCCTGTTCTGGGTGGCCGAAAAATCGACGGGCGACTTCGGCCAAAACTTTCCGAGGTTCGGCGACTTGCACCGCCGCCACCGCCGGAAGCCCATTCACGGGCTGAGCGGAAATGATGGCGGCCGCACCCCGGGCAATCGCATCGTCCATAAAAATATGGCCGTCGGTACGCAGTCCAGCCAGCGCGAAAAACAAAGCCCCCGGGATAATCCGGCGGCTGTCGGTGACGATGCAGGTAATTCGGACCGAGCCGTCTCCCGTGCGCGAAAGAACCGGCAGTCCTTGCAACAAGGAATTGAACGTAGGGCGCTCCATCGCAGTAGACATGAGGAGGGGCGCGGGTGTCATTGCTCAGTGCGGGCCAAGGGGCCGCGGGGCACCGCTGTCATGGGAGGGAGATCGAGCCATCGAATACATTTCTCGGCGACTTCGCGAAAGATCGGAGCGCAAACCTTACCGCCATAGGCCACGCCCTCCCCTTGGGGTTCGTCGATGATCACCGTGATCGCCAAGCGTGGGTCGCCCACTGGGAAGAAACCGGAGAAAGAAGCGACGTGATGGGTCGTCGAATACTTGCCGTTGACGATTTTCTGCGTGGTGCCGGTTTTTCCAGCGACTTCATAACCAGGGATATCCGCGATTGGGGCCGTTCCACCCTTACCACAAACGGCGCGCAACAGCTTGGCGACTTCGTGCGCGGTCGATTCCGAAATCGCCCGGCCTCGGCTTCTGGGCAGGTAACTTAAGATAGGCGATTTGGTCTTCGGATCTTCGACGCGTAAGACGAGTTGCGGTTGCATGAGCAGACCGTCCGCGGCGATGACCGACATGGCACAGTGCATCTGCATGGCCGTCACGCTGATCGAGTGCCCCATCGGCATCCGGGAGATGGTCATACCATCCCAATTCTTCGGCGAGATCAACAAGCCCGGGACCTCGGCCCCCGTGATCAGACCCGAGTTAGAACCGAACCCAAAGGATTTCACTAAGGTGAAGAATTTTTCTTCTCCTAAGCGTTCGGCATACTGCATCCCGACCTGAACCGTCCCGCGATTGGAAGATTCGCGTACAATATGCCGAATATCGACGACCCCGAGAGGGTGCGAATCTGCCGGCAAGGAAACCATGCGGCCGCGGTAAGGCACGGAGGTCGCGCCGCAGTCATAAACTGAATTCGGCGTGATCAGATGCTCCTCCAGGGCTCCTGAAATCGAAACGATCTTAAACACCGAACCTGGCTCATAGACGTCGGAGACGGCGCGGTTACGCTGACTATCCATCGGGGCGGACTTGGGATCCCAAAAACGGTTAAGGTCATAGGTCGGCCAATTGGCCAAACCTAAGATCCGGCCTGTCCGCGGTTCGCTCACGATGATGATACCGCTTTGGGGATTATAACGGGCAGCGGCCGCGGCCAATGCGTCTTCGCAGGTTTTCTGGACAAGGCTATTGAGCGTCAGCACCACCGTACTTCCGTCGACTGGGGCGACTTCGCGTAAGCGGATGCTGGCAATTTCGCGGTGGCGGCCATCGCGCTCGGATTCAATCCAGCCTTTCTGACCCACTAAAAAACTGTTCATGACGCGTTCGATTCCCGCCGCGGGTTCACCCTCCTTATTGACATAGCCGATGACGTGCGACGCCAGCTGGCCTTTGGGATAACTCCGGCGATATTTTAATTCCGCCCGCACCGCTTTAACTCCCAGCGCCTTGATCCGCTTCACGATATCTTCGCCACACTCACGGGCTAAAATCGCCCACCGAATCTTATGTTCCTCACCTTCGGCATCAATGCGGACCAAATTATTAAAAGCTTCGGTAACCTTCGTCGCAGGGATACCTAAGATGAGCGCAATTTCTGAAATCCGGCCCCGGTCGCCTTTTTGCAAGACGTCAGGATCGACCCCGATATCCCAGACGTTTTCCGAAATGGCTAAGAGGTTATCTTGGGCGTCACGGATCTCGCCGCGGCGACAAGATTTGGACTGCATGACTCGACGAGCTTGAAGCGCCTCGGCGCGTAAACGGGGAGCATCAATCCAATGCAGCCAGACCAGCCGGCAAAGAACGGCGACAAAACAGACGGACACCCCCCAGGCCAGCGAACGGTAGCGCATTCGGCTGGCATGGGGTAGGCTCATCGCGCAGTGCCGCCCCCCTGGCCAATCAATGGGCGGAAGGCAATTTCGCGGGGGGTCAGACGAGGACTAGTAATCGAAGAGAGCGGTGCCACTGAGACGGGAACCAAGGTGGCCCGGGAAATCCAAACCACCTGCTCGGGGGTGGGAGGCTTGAGGGTATCACCGATCCGCGACTGTAACTGTAAAGTGTCGAGCGATTGATCGCGTTGCCGCTTCAAAGTATCCAAATCTTTCTTGGTATCAGCAATCGAACGCTCCAGACGCACGATACGCGAACCGATGACATCGGCTTCCATCCGTAATTTCATGATGTAAATCGTCCCAAGGGCGGCCGCGCCCAGCGCACCGCAAAGGAAAACCCAGGTCATCAGGATTCGGAGACTCATAGGGCGAGGCGCCGGACGGCTCGGAGCCGCGCGGAGCGGCTGCGGGGGTTACGTTCTTGTTCAACTTCGGATGGTTGGGTCGCCTTGCGCGTCAGCAGATCGGCCAGCTTGACGCGATCATCCTGCATCCGGGAATCGTTCCGGTCAACGGGACGACCCGCCACGCCGTTCAGGTAACGTTTGACGATGCGGTCTTCCAACGAATGGAATGAAATGACCGCGAGTACTCCGCCGGGATTTAATTTTTCGAAGGCCAAGGGCAAGGCTTCGGTGAGCGCACCTAATTCATCGTTCACCGCGATGCGGATACCTTGGAAAGTTTTCGTCGCTGGGTTCGGGCCACGGGGGCCGGGCTTAGGCGGGGCGGCCTCGGCGACAAGTGCCGCGAAAGTCGCCGTGCGGGCCAGACGGCCGGTACCCCGGGCGGCGAAGATTGCATTCACGACCCGAAACCAGCGGGGCTCTTCGCCGTAATCGCGCACGGCACGTTCGACTTCGCCGCGCTCGCCCTGCTCAAGGAATTCTTCCGCACTTCGGCCCCGGCGCGGATCCATACGCATGTCATTGGGGCCGTCGTTACGAAATGAGAAACCGCGTTCCGGAATATCCAACTGGTATGAAGACACCCCAATGTCCATCAAAACACCATCGAATCGTCCCGGAACGCGGTCAAGGTGGCGAAAATCTTCGGAATGAAAACGGAGTCGGCCCGGATAACGCGCCGCGGTTTCCGCCGCGCGTTCCGCCGCCGCCGGATCGCGATCCATGGCGTCGACCGTGGTGCCGAGCGTCCGGGCCAAGATTGCTTCCGTGTGCCCGCCGCCGCCGAACGTACAATCCAAGAGCGCCCTTCCATCCTGGGGCGCAAGAAGCACTAAGCACTCCTCGAGCAGGACTGGAACGTGGCTGGTCATGGGCGGCGTTTGTGAATAAGGTGTGAGTAGTGTAAGTAACTTCTGGATACAGTTAGATACCCAGTTCGCGCAGAGCGCGCAGGATGGTGCGCGTGCTTTCGGAATCGCGATCGGTTTTCGGCGGCGTCGGCGCGGAAATTTGGAAGGTGGTAAAGCTGCCGCTGAAAACGATATCTCGATCGAGCGCCGCTTGGTTCACGACGTGATCGTTCAGCGTGATTCGGCCAGCCTTGTCGCACGAAACCTGGATGCTATTTTCGCCGAGCAAACGAAGCGCGTTCATTTTATCCGGATCGCTCACGGTCACCTGCGAGGAGGCATCGCGAATCCGCTGCACCATCGAGGGGGGAAAAACGACAATCGTTCCAAGGGCGGGGTGAAACATCGCCAAAAAACTGGTTTCACCCGCACCCTCGAAGCGCCAGGCCGCTGGAATGGTGACGCGATTCTTCTCATCCAATTTTCCGTTATGGATGCCGGTAAAGAGTCCGATGTTTGCGCCAATAGACATTTCGTGGGTTAAAGCCCCCTGTTCACCCACTTTTCCCCACTCGCCTCCACTGGTCAAGATTTTAGCCCCAATTAGCCCCAATTTATTATTAACAGCCGCGCCTGATCGATTTTATGATTAGTTTCAGTCTTATAATTTATAAATACCTTAACATCAATGTTTTATGAATAAATGCTGTTTTTTATACAAAAAACTACTGCGCGGTCCGGCCAGATCTAGCCTGGATGGTCAGGGGGGGGGCCTGCCTAAACCTCGACTTTGTAATGATAATCCAATTACAAAATGCCCCGTTTACGGATTTCCCTGCAGGGCGAAATCGTTTGCCATAAAGCCCTGGCTATGCTTTGTCTGTTATCACTCAACCACGACTCTTGACCATGAAGAACGCCCTCGCCCTCGCCCTCCTCGCCTCCACCCTGCTTACCACGGGATGTAACACCCTTGTTGGCGTTGATAACGCTGACACCCGCGAGGCCACGTTCTCCAATATCACCGGGGCGCTGGTGACTCGTTACAATACCGACACCGAAACGGTTTTTAATGCGGTTAAGCGCTCCCTCGATCAATCTAGCGGTACCCTTCGCACTGGCGAAACCGACGAACGGGGCCCTAACAACGAGCTTCTATCCGTCATGATCTTTGCCCGCACCGTGGGTGACCTTGAAATCAAAATCGATGTAGCCAAGGTTGAAGACCCTATTACCAAGGTAGCCTTCACCGAGTGCACCGTAAAATACGGCTTCTTCGGCAATCTGCCCCAGAGCCAACAGCTGGTCTCCAAGATTACTTCTAACCTTCGCCGCTAAGCGTCGGGGCGGAACCGCCAAACGGACGCCGCCCGGCCCACAGGCTCGGCGGCGTTTCTTTTTACCAAACTTTCCATGGGCAACATTCACGGCCAGAATTTCCGCATCGCGACTTTCGGTGAAAGTCATGGTCCCGCCATCGGCGTCGTCATCGACGGCTGCCCGCCGCGAGTGCCCTTTGATATTAATTTTTTAAAGAGCGAACTGGCCCGCCGGCGCCCAGGCCAAAGTGCCCTGACCACTCAGCGCAAAGAAGAAGATCTTCCCGAAATCCTTTCCGGCATCTCGCACGATGGCTTCACGCTCGGCTCGCCCATCGCGATCGTCATTCGCAATGGCGACCAACGCCCTCAGGCCTATGCTGAAATGAAAACCGCTTACCGGCCGTCGCATGCTGACTATACTTACGATGCTAAATATGGTATCCGCGCGATCGAAGGCGGTGGCCGTTCGTCTGCCCGCGAAACCGCGGCGCGCGTCGCTGCCGGGGCCGTGGCAAAGACCGTCCTAAAGCATGCCTGCGGCGCTAAAATCACGGCCTGGGTTGAGAGCGTCGCAGAAATCAAGATGCCGACACCCGCCAAGACCCCTTCGCTCAAACAAGTCGAAGCCAGTCCGACGCGCTGCCCGCACCCGGCTACTGCGGCCAAAATCGATGCGCTGATTCGCGCCGCGCGCGCCGAAGGCGATTCCGTCGGCGGCGTCATCTGTTGCGTGATTGAAAACCTTCCCACCGGGCTGGGTTCGCCTGTCTTTGACCGCTTTGAAGCTGACCTCGCTAAGGCCATGCTCTCCCTTCCGGCGACGAAAGGCTTTGAAATCGGGAGCGGCTTCAACGGCACGCTTTTACGCGGTAGTGCGCATAATGATGAATTCATCCGCAAGGGCGGAAAAATTCGGACGGCGACTAATCGTTCCGGCGGCACCCAAGGCGGTATCACGAACGGCGAGGACGTCATCTTCCGCATCGCTTTCAAACCTACGGCCACCGTCCTCAAACCGCAACGCACCGTGGGGCCAGATGGGAAAGCCACTGAGCTGAGCGCTAAGGGCCGGCATGACCCCTGCGTCCTCCCGCGCGCCGTTCCCATTGTCGAGGCGATGGCGGCACTCGTCGCCGTCGACCACTGGATCCGCGATCGCGGCCAAAATGCTCCCTTCGGTCGTTGTGGGCGCAAGGCATGACACCTCTCATCCTTGTCATCGGTCCCAGGGGCTCTGGCCGGGCGGACGCCGTCCGTGAACTCTCCGAAAATGCCTGGCCGGAGGGCAAGGTCATCCGAATTCTGCGCGAAACCCGCGAAGGGGCTGAACTTCCTGACCAATGGAGTTTTACTAACGGGCAAGCCACCGTGCCGGCGCCAGGCACAGAAGAGGCGGCCATCCTCGTTCTTCATGGCGGCCTGTCCGTCATCGACCAGATGGAAGCCCTGCATCGGGCGCTCAAGCCCACGCTACCCGATGCGGTGTGGCGCGTGCAACGTATCGTCACGGTCGTCGATTGCCCGCTGACTCAACGGCATGAAGCGGTGGAGAAATGGTACGAGCCGTGCATCCACTTTTCGGACACCGTCGTTATCAATCGGCGATGGGAAGTGCCGGGCCAATGGGTCACGCGTTTCTTGGCTCCGTATGAAAAAGCATTCTATCCCTGCCTCTTTTTTAATCTGCTCAAAGACGGCAGCATCGCGAATCCGGCCCAGGCGATCCACGGCGAACCCCTGCGTCTTTCGCATATCTTCGATGATATCGATGCCGTCGATGAGATGGAGTTTGACGAAGATAATCTACCCGACGAGCCGTTTGACCTGGTCCGCCAGCCGGACAAATATTTCGCCCGGGATGAATTAGGCCGACGCAATATCTTAGTGACGGAAATTGGCGATATTCTCCGTCAAGAAGGTCGGAGCTAAAAATCCCGCATGCGACCCTTCATCGCAATCTATGCCTGGCTCTTGACTCGCCTGCCCGAAGGTTTTGCCCGAATCAATGCCGCCGGCTGGGGTTGCGTGCTGTGGATCTTACGCCGAAAAACCCTCACCCGTAATCTTCGGATTGCATTTCCTGATCGTGATGCCGCTTGGGTGAAACGTATCGGCCAAACCTCCTGTCGGCGAGCGGCGGAGATGGGCCTTTTCTCCATCGCCTCCCCGCTCTTTTCGCCCGAAGAAATCCGCCGCCGCATCACGCTTGATGAGAGCATGCTGCGAGGCCCCTCCAGCCTGACCGAAACGGCGGAAGGCGTCGTCCTCTTCGTTCCGCATTTCACGCCCATGGAGATGATGACGGCCGCCCCGCTGCTTCACCCTAAACTTGCGGCGAAACAGTGGGTCGTGCTTTTTCGGCCACTCAACCAACCGGGCGCCAACACTTGGGTCAAAGACGCACGCGAGCGCTTCGGGATGCAATTGGTTTCGCGCCGAGAGGGCTTTGGCCGAGCCATGAAGGCGGTCCGCGAAAAACAATTCACGATCATTCTGTTCGACCAAAATACCCCCCAAGGGATTTCCATCAATTTTATGGGAAGCCCTTGCCTCGCCACGGATCTCCCAGGCATCATCGCCCAGCGCTTCGGAGCGGAGAGCCGGATTTTTTGGGCGGAGCGTAAAAGCTTCTGGCAGTGCCGGCTACACTCCGTGGTGCTTAACTCCAAAGTTTCGGCCGGGCTGACCATTGAATCAAACAACTGGCTGGCTGACCGATTACGCTCCAGCGATGAAGCCTGCGCGGAATGGCTCTGGGCACACGACCGCTGGAAGCACGGCCAGCGGGGCACCATTTGAACGTTATTGAATAACCTGCGGAGGCGTCACCGCCGCCCCTGCGGGACGAGGTTCTTCGCCCTTCGGACGCTTTACCGCCTTCTTCTCGCCACCGGATTTCTTTTCACCCTCCTTGGCCAACTCGACAGAAAAACGTTCGGCTTGCAGACGGATAAATTCCTGACGTTGTTCGGGGGTGAGTCCATTGATACGCGCCCGCTCTTCCTTTACCTTTTCGGGTGGGAGAGATTTAAAATAGTGTTCCAGCACTCGACCACTGAAGCCTCCGCGATCGCGGAGCTCCTTGGTCAACTTGCGTCGTTCTTCCGGAGTCGCGGTTTCAAATTTGGCCAATTTATCGGCAAATTCCTTCCGGGCTCCCGGCGGCATCTTCTCGATGTGTTCGATCGCCCCGCGAATGCGGGAAAGGCGCTCGGGCGGAAGCTCCAGTATCTTACGGATAGTCTGAATTTCTTCGACTGACGGCGCCGCATCTGCCGAACCTTTTCCGGCGGGGGCATCTGCTGCCCAAGCATTCATGGCTAAGCCCAGCGCAATAAAAAGAGGTGTGAATTTCATGGAGATCAAGAGCCCGGAGACGTGAGGACATCCACCAAAGTAGATTTCTCGATGACGGGGGCTAAGACCGAAAGATCATTGGCCAAGCCTAAGATTTCGTTGAATTGGGCGGACTCATCGCTGGCGAGCAGGGCGTGGGTCTGTTTAATCAAAGACTCTTCCGAAGGTTCTTTAGTGAGGAAAACGGTGAAGAAACAGGCGGCTGCGGCGGTGGTGATCCACGAACTCCAACGGATTACGTTGGCGCGACGGCGTTTAACTTGGACACCCTCGACCACTCGGTCCGCAAACCCAGGAACCACCACAGCGGCCTTGCGACTTAGCGCGGCCGAGAGGTCTCGTTCGAAGGTGGATGGGTTAGTGTTATCCATAGTTCAGTTCGTTAGGTTAAACACCGTAGGAACGGCGAAGTTGCAGAGATTAAGCGGGTCCATAAAAGTCTTTGAGGAGCTCGCGCAGCCGGCCACGAGCGCGATGTATCCAAGTTTTGACCGAAGAAACAGGTGCATCCATGATTTCGGCGATATCTTCGTAGGCCAGTTCCTGCTGCACGACCAAGAGGATAGCCGTCCGCTGCTCGGGGGGAAGCTGCGCAATCGCCCGCTGAAAGGCTTCATCAAGCTCGTTCAGTCGACGGGCGGAAGTTTGGCTATGATCGCCGGGCTCCGGGGTGGAATCCAGAGCCGTGGTTGGCTTACGGCCGCGCCGCCGCCATTCGTTTAGAACCAGATTCCTGGCGATATGAATCAGGTAAGTACTGAGCTTAGCCTCGGGCCGCCAGCGATTCGCCGCCCGATGCAGCCGGATAAAAACCTCCATGGCCAACTCTTCGGCCGTGGCCTGCGAGCCTACTTCGCCCCGCAAATAGCCAACCAAGCGGGGGTGATGACGATGTACCAAAAGCCGGAGCGCATCGTCGTCCCCGCCTGCCACTAAAAGCATCAGCCTCTTATCCTCCACATCATCGGGGAGTAGCGGCTCTTCCTGGGACATCTTTAAAGTGTAACTCCTTTAGGGGGGTGAAGTTTCAAGTGGCAGCGGGACTATCGTAAGCCGACAGTCTCCGGGCGGACGCGGACCGCGAAGGTTCTCAGTGTTTGCAGGAAAAACTGCTC
>Ga0049084_10000124_pt1 | contig 27820 bp, 29 predicted proteins | sample GreLakmeON33MSRF_FD_66720 | JGI IMG/M metagenome (GOLD analysis project Ga0049084, IMG submission 66720) | Freshwater lentic microbial communities from great Laurentian Lakes, MI, USA - Great Lakes metaG ON33MSRF | ecosystem: Environmental > Aquatic > Freshwater > Lake | place: Great Lakes... | reverse complement strand
CCAGGGTCTGGCCCATGGCGGCGCAATGCACAGCGGCCGGCTCGACCAGGCAGGCGCCGGGCAGCCGATTGACCACGGCTGCGGGTTTGTCCAGCAGCGTCAACAAAATATCGCCTTGGTGGTTGGACTGCGGATCCGGCACGGCAACTCCACGCGAGGCCAGGTGTTTCATCAGGTAAAGGTAAAACGGCAGCTGGGTGTGGTTTAAGCGCTCGAACACTGTCAGCACGTATTCGCCCTGGTCGGTTGTCAGAAAATAGTTAGTGTTTTCTATGCCGCTGTTGATGCCTTGCAGGCTGACCAGTTCGCCGATGGACAGCTGGGTCAACAATTCTGTGGCTTGCTGCTCGGAAACTTCAGTGAAAACGGCCATGGAGAGGATGCGAACAGCGCTAGCTAAAGGATGGTGTGATTGTAGGCACAATCCCTGTTATGCAAGACACACCCACTTTACTGCTGGTCGACGGCTCCAGCTACCTGTACCGCGCTTTCCACGCCATGCCCGATTTGCGCGCCGACCGCAACGACCCGAACAGCCAGGCCACCGGTGCCATTCGCGGCATGGTCAATATGCTGCAAAGCTTGAGGCGCGAATGGCCGACGGCCCACGCGGTCTGCGTGTTTGACGCCAAGGGACCGACGTTTCGCGATGAAATTTACCCGGACTACAAGGCCACGCGTTCTCCCATGCCGGACGATTTGCGCAGCCAGATCGAGCCGATTCACCGCTTGGTGCGGATGATGGGCTGGCCGCTGCTGGACGTGCCGGGTGTGGAAGCTGATGATGTGATTGCCACGCTGGCGCATGTGGCTGCTACCCAAGGCTTGAACGTCATCGTCTCCAGCGGCGACAAAGACTTGAGCCAGTTGGTCAACGAGCGCATCACCATCATCGACACCATGAACGGCAAAAAGCGCGATATCACCGGGGTCACGGAAGAATTCGGCGTGCCACCTTCATTGATGATCGATTTCCAAACATTGGTCGGCGACACGGTGGACAACGTGCCCGGCGTTCCCAAGGTCGGTCCGAAAACTGCGGCCAAATGGCTGGCCGAATATGGCTCATTGGACGCGTTGATGGCGCGCGCCGATGAGATCAAAGGCGTGGCCGGTGAAAACCTGCGTCAGGCCAAAGACTGGCTGGCCACAGGCCGTCAATTGGTCACCATGAAAACCGATTGCGACCTCAGCGCTTATGTGAGCGGCTGGCCTTCACTTGACGGCATTTTGGTGCAAGCGGTGGATGAAGCAGGCTTGCTGAATTTTTACAAGCAATACGGCTTCAAGGGCTTGGTCAGCTCTTTGTCGTCTGACGCGCCTACAGGCAAAAACAACGCGCACCAAGGCGGTGGTGTCGGTGAAGTGGGTGTGTTGTTTGACACGCCCGCCCCCGAGGTGTCGACTGAGGTGACTTACGACACCGTGTTGGACTGGGACAGTTTTGACAAATGGTTGACCAAAATAACGCAGGCCGAACTGGTGGCACTTGATACTGAAACCACGTCGTTGGTGGAAATGCAGGCGCAACTGGTGGGCATCAGTGTGTGTGTGTCCGCAGGCGACGCGGCTTACATACCGCTGGCGCACAACGCCGCCGACGCGCCCGCACAACTGCCGCTGCAAGAGGTGTTGCAAAAGCTCAAGCCATGGCTGCAAGACGGCAGCAAAGCCAAACTCGGGCAGCACGTGAAATACGACCGGCATGTGTTTGCCAATCACGGTGTTGAAGTGCAAGGCTATGTACACGACACCATGTTGCAAAGTTATGTGCTGGAAGTTCACAAGCCGCATGGGCTGGAGAGTCTGGCGGACAGGCATCTGGGGCGCAAAGGTTTGTCTTATGAAGACATGTGCGGCAAAGGCGCGCACCAGATTTCCTTCGCGCAAGTCGATGTGGAAAAGGCCTCTCATTACGCTTGTGAGGATGCAGACTTCACGCTGGCTGTGCATCAAAGGCTGTGGCCGTTGTTGCAAGCCGATGAGAAACTGAATTTTGTTTACCAGCTGGAAATTCAAAGCAGTGAAGCACTCTTTCGCATAGAACGAAATGGCGTGTTGATTGATGCGCCGACGCTGGCCGCACAAAGCCACGCTTTGGGCTTGCGCATCATGCAGTTGGAACAAGAGGCCTACGAGATTGCCGGGCAGCCTTTCAATTTGGCTTCACCCAAACAACTTGGCGAAATATTTTTCGACAAACTCGGTTTGCCGGTGGTGAAAAAAACCGCCACCGGTGCGCGCAGCACTGACGAAGAAGTATTGGAGAAACTGGCTGAAGACTACCCGCTGCCAAAGAAAATTTTGGAACACCGTTCACTTGCCAAACTCAAAGGCACGTACACCGACAAGTTGGCGCAACTCGCGCAACCGCTGACCGGCAGAGTGCATACGCATTACGCGCAAGCCGTGGCGGTGACTGGCAGGTTGTCCAGCAACGATCCTAATTTGCAAAACATTCCTATCCGCACCCCCGAAGGTCGCCGTGTGCGCGAGGCGTTTGTGGCGCCAAATGGCCATGTGATTGCCAGCGCCGACTACAGCCAGATCGAGTTGCGCATCATGGCGCACCTGAGTGATGATCCGGCTTTGTTGAAAGCGTTTCACGATGGTTTGGATGTACACAAAGCAACCGCTGCAGAGGTGTTTGGCCTGACGCCCGACACGGTCAGCAGCGAACAGCGCCGTTATGCCAAGGTGATTAACTTTGGTTTGATTTACGGCATGAGTGCATTTGGTTTGGCCAAGGCCTTAGGCATAGACAACACCGCTGCAAAAAACTACATAGAGCGTTACTTTCAGCGCTTTGCCGGTGTCAAACGCTACATGGACGACACGCGCGCGCAGGCCAAGGCGCAAGGCTATGTGGAGACAGTGTTCGGACGCCGTTTGTACCTGCCTGAAATCAATTCACCGAACGGGCCCAGGCGTGCCGGTGCCGAGCGTGCCGCCATCAACGCGCCCATGCAAGGCACGGCGGCAGACCTGATCAAACTCAGCATGGTCAGGGTGCAACAAGTGTTGGACAGCGAGAACAAAGTCACGCGCATGATCATGCAAGTGCATGATGAACTGGTGTTTGAAGTGCCGGATGCAGAGGTGGAGTGGGTCAGAACCGAAATTCCTCGTTTGATGGCTGGCGTGGCCGCGCTCAAAGTACCTTTGCTGGCCGAGGTGGGTATGGGTTTGAACTGGGACCAGGCGCATTGAGCCTGCTTTAAACAGCGGCGCATAATTAGTGAACGTGACTGTCATTAACTGAAAGCAGCCCGGGGTACCTCTTATGCGGCAGCTTAACTGCCAGTGTATGCACTAACTGCCATACCTACCATCGACGAAGGTTTGTTGGTTGGTTTTTTTGAAGCGATAAACCCATGAGCATGACATTGTTGGCAATATTGGCAGGCACCTTGAGTGCCGGTGTAGGCAGTGTGCTGCTGGCAGCGCTATTGGCGCGCGCGCTGCTGGCTCGCTTTACCCAGCATTTGCTCAGTTTGGCAGCTGGTGCCTTGCTCGCCACGGCATTTATGCATTTGCTGCCCGAAGCGTTTGAATCCGACATCACGCCGCAGGTCTTATTCATGACTTTGCTGGCCGGTCTGGTGTTTTTCTTTTTGCTCGACAAGGCCGAGTTGTGGCACCACGGCCATGAGCACGGCGAAGACCATTACCGTGACCGTGACCGTGACCGTGACCATGACCATGACCATTCTCATGAACACGCGCCAGGCGGCTTTGCCGGCAGCTGGGCGGTGCTGGCAGGTGACAGCGTGCACGCTTTCGGTGACGGCATTTTGGTAGCCGCCGCTTTCATGACCAATATCAGTCTGGGTGCTGCTGCCTCTGTGGCGGTGCTGGCGCATGAAATCCCGCACCACATGGGCGATCTGGTCGTGTTGCAGCGCGGCTTCGGTCAGGGCCGCGCTGCCTTGTTCAAACTCAGTCTGGCCGGTGGCGTCACGGTGGTCGGTGGTTTGCTGGGGTTTTTCCTGATCGACGGACACGAAGCCTGGCTGCCATTCATGCTGGTGATTGCCAGCAGCAGCTACGTCTATGTGGCCTTGGCCGATCTGATTCCGCAATTGCAAAAACGTTTGTCCGCCTCGGCCACCACCATGCAGGTGATTTGGCTGCTGGCAGGTATTGCTCTGGTCACGCTGGCCACACAACTGATGCATCTGCACTGAGGTTTTTCGAACTCAGTCTGCTCTGGTCGGCTTTTTTGGCTGTGAGGCGGTTGCAGGGCTTAACATGCAAGATCATTCAAACAGGAGTTGTCTATGGAACCCCATGTCTTTCAAAAAGCCCCTTGCAAAGTGGATGTCGAGGCGGGTAAAAGCTATTACTGGTGTTCCTGCGGGCAAAGCAAATCTCAACCATTTTGTGACGGCTCGCACAAAGGGTCTGATTTCACGCCAGTGAAATTTGATGCTGATGAAAGCAAGACCGTGTATTTCTGCGGCTGCAAACACAGTGCCAACAAACCATTGTGTGACGGCGCGCACAACAAACTGCCTTGAAGCTCAAGGGTACTGCTTGCATCTGCGGGTGGACTCTTTTCAGATTGACATGGCTTTTCGCGCAACGGCCAGCCACATATTGAACAGGTGAACACATGACGCAATTCTCATGTTTGCAACTCAGTCAAGCACAGGGCATCGCCACGGTGACGCTTAACCTGCCTGACAAACGCAACGCCTTATCGCTTGTGATGATGCGCGAGTTGACCTTGGCGTTTGCTCAGATTGCTGCAGGCGATGCGCGCGGCGTGATACTGGCCGCCAACGGGCCTGTGTTTTCAGCAGGGCATAACTTTGCTGACATGGCAGGTGCAGATGCTGCGCATTTGCAGCAGTTGTTTGCCGCTTGCACCGACATGATGAACAGCTTGCAACACATGCCACAGCCGGTGCTGGCGCGTGTGCATGCCTTGGCCACAGCGGCCGGTTGCCAACTGGTGGCCACTTGCGATTTGGTGATTGCCTCTGAACAGGCTGCGTTTGCTTTGCCCGGTGGCAAGGGCAGTTTGTTTTGCCATACGCCGCTGGTGGCCGTATCGCGCAGCATAGGTCGCAAACGCGCGCTTGAACTGGCTTTGACCGGTGATCCCATCAACGCACAAACTGCAGCCGACTGGGGTTTGGTGAATCGTGTGGTGCCACATGAGCAGCTTGATGCTGCTTGTCTGGATTTGATACAGCGCGCCACACGCGGCAGCGCGGCTTCCAAAGCTTCAGGCAAACAAGGTTTTTACGAACAAATGGAGTTGCCTCAGGCGCAGGCTTATGCCGTGTCCATGCAGCGCATGGCCTGCGGCGCACATAACGAAGAAGCGCAGCAAAGTTTTCAAGCTTTTTTAAACAGGTCTTAAGCCGGACAGTACTGACTGAGAAATGGTTAACAGCCCGGACTTGGCTGCTAGCCCAGTAGCCTGTCAGGCCATTAACCTTTGCGCCAGCCAAACCATAGAGGTGAGTAAGACGGCGATAGAACCGTATTTGAGTACGCGTTGCTTAGCCTCGGCTTGCCGCGCCAACAGCAACACCGGCACCGCCACCACAATAACTGCAGACAGCTGGCCGAGTTCCACGCCCAGGTTGAACGCAAACAGGGTTTCCAGAAAGTAGCTTGAAGACAGGCCGAGTTCTTTCAAGCCGTTGGCGAATCCCATGCCGTGAATCAAGCCGAAAAGAAAAGCCAGTTTCCAGTGACTGATGTGAAACCGCGTTTGCAGATTGAGCAGTGCCGAGACCATGATGGACAAAGCGATCAGGGATTCAATCAATTTATCCGGCAGGCTGACCCAGCCGAAGACGGAGCAGGCTAGCGTGATGGAATGCGCCAGCGTGAAGGCGGTGACGACCTTGAGGGTAAATTTTTCTGCGGCGCGGTTCGTCGGCAGTAAGTTGCCTGAGGCATCCGCTAAACGTATGGTCAGCATCAAGCCCGGCAGCAGCAGGGTCAACAAAAACAGCAAATGGTCTGCACCTTCCCAAATGTGCTTGACGCCTTCTTTGGTGAACAGACCTATGGTTGACCAGCGTTTGGTTTCACCAAGCGCAAAACGTTGAATCGAACTGGCTTGGTCAAACACCGAAGATATTTCATCATTGCGCATGACCAGTTTGAAAAAGGCGCGACCTAGCTTGTCGTTTTGTGTGAAGAATTCATAGCGCACAACAATGAATTTCGCATCTAAAGGCAAGGCGCTGCCGCTGAAACGCTGACGCACGTACAAGCCGTCGTTGTGAAGCACCACCGATTGCGTCAGAAACTCCAGCGGTATGGCCTGCTCATCCACTTCAATGGTCAATGACTTTTGAATGGCTGTGGTGATGGGGGCTTGCAAGGACAGCAACTTGTCCGGTGCGGGTGGTGGTTCGTTGGGCTGGCCGGGTGCTTGCAGCAGATTGCCTAAGTCACGCACGATAAAGTCGATTTCCAGTTGCAAACGCCCGTCGGCTTCGCTGACTGTCAGGTAGCTGTTGCCGGTCTGGTGTGCCATAGCTAAATTGCCACACACGCAAAAAAGTACCAAGGTTTGCGTTAGCCATAATCGTAGGCTAAATAAGATCTTGGGTACCAAAGGTAAGGTCATGGTGTCGGGCTTAATGCTTCAAGTGTCAGAGGTTTGAGGCTTTGCGGGTATTCCTTGCGCAACTCGGTCAGCAGTTTTTTGAATTTTTTCTGTCCCTCATCTTTGCTGATCAGTTGTTGCTGCATGGCTTGAAGGTAGTGGATGGCCAGAATGAATTTCACTTCTTCCGCGTTGATATTGTTTTCTTTGACTTTGAGTAACCGCTCACCAGTGTCAATCAGTTCGAGCAATTCCTCTTTTGTTTGTGAAAAAGGAGCCAACGGATTATCGGTGAAGCTGTCATAGAAATGGTTTTTCAGCAGCAGGTACCTAGCGTGGTCTGCGTAAGAGGCTTTGCCGTCGAGCTTGATAGCATCCCGGTAGTAATGCAGTTGCGACACATACAAACCAATTTTGGTAGACATCTCCATTTTGAACCCGGCGCGCGCAAGTTCATTCAACAGCAAGGTGGATTCAAGACCTTTGACCGCGCCGTGGCTGATGATGTCCTGGTTAAACAGGTCGCGGATTTCCTCCAGCGTTGCGCCTATCTGGTAAATAGCTTTGGCTTTGACAGGTGCAGGCGGATTGCTTGCTTGCACCTGGTAAGACTCTTGCAGTTTGGCTAAATAATTTTTACGCGCCTCGGTGGTGATGGATTCATGCGCCAGGCTGTGAAAGCAGAGCAGCAAGCCAAAGACGAGTGCACAAAAACGCAAAGCTTGAGAGCTCTTCATTTTTCAACAGGTATAGGTGGTGGCTCGAGTTTTTCGCCGCGGAAATAGGCCTGAGCACCTGCATGAACCGCCATGCCAAAACGTCCCTTGCCCGGATCGATCAATTGCAGCTTGTCGGCAGCCTCCATCAAGGCGGTGGTGACCAGATAACCATGGTAGAGCGGAAGATTGGGGAGAGTCACCAGCAGGTACTTGCCGTTGTCCGCCAATATTTCCAGCTGCAACGGAACAAACTCTTCAAACGGGGGCTCACCTGTGAACATCAGTCTTGCATGCTGGTAAGACAACACTGCGCTCTTGACCTGATCGGTTTTAAGCAAGCTGGCGATACGGGGCATGTCATGGGTGCGGCTTACCATGGCTCTGCTCAAAGGCAGGTTTTCGCGCAACACAGCAACCCAAGCGTCTCCGATCTCGTCGCCTGTGTAGTCTGCATGGGAAGTCATGATCTGCATATTTCGTTTGCGAAATACATCCCAGAAACGGTAGGGCGTGTGAGCCATTGCTTTGGCCAAGGGGAACATGGCAGCAGCCAACGCGAGCGTTAAGCGTGAATTGAATGATCGTCTTTGCATGTTTTAAATTCCAAAAAAAAGAGCGAGTAGGACTCGCTCTTTTTGGCAAGCCTTGTGGGCTTTATTTTTTACTGAAAATCTCCATCGGGCAGATGGTGGTGACGGCATAGTTTGGCACATCCACGACATTGCTGATGCGCAGGTCACAAGCGACGCTGGCAATCACCAGGGCTTGTTCTTTGCTCAGGCCTTTGGTGACCATCAACCAGTCAAGCATGGCGATCATGGAGTTGCGTGCAGCCAAAGTCAAATCGTTCGACAGGTTGGTCAAAGGCTTGATTTTTTCACTGTTCAGATAAGCCCATTGTGGCGGCACTTCACCCGCTTTTTTCAGCGGATATCCGACCACGGCGTGGAAGCTGTCAGGCTCGAGTTTTTTGATTTGTGAGCCGCCTTCGAACATGGGCTGTTTGATCAAAGAAGCCATGCCTTTGCGAATCTCAGTGGAGACTGTCACGATAGCACCCATTTCGATAGCGGTGCCGGCCACTTCGCCGTCGCCTTGTGCGTAGTGCACGTCACCGATGAAGAAGCCGCAGCCGTCTATGAAGCAAGGCAACAGCAGGGTAGTGCCTTCAACCATTTGCTTGACGTCCATGTTGCCGCCGTTTTCACGCGGAGGTACTGTGCGCAGGCATTTGTCTTTGTGGCTGCCTTTGGGGCCGCAGATGTCGGCAGGGCGAGCGCTGATGGGCTGAGGGGGCAGTGCTACACCGCCGGCAGCGCCCAATTGGTTTTCACGGGCCAGCCATTTTTCGACTTCTTCTTCACCGGGCATGACACCGACGGAACCCATGAAACCGTTCATGGGAATGCGAACACCGGGTAACTGAGCCGACACAGCTTCATAACGGTTCAACTTCCAATTGGCTACGTAAGGATCCGGAAACATGTCTGGCAAAAAGCCAAAGCCAGGAATCAAGGTGGTGTAGCCGTATTCGTTGGGGTTGATGTCAATCAGTTTGATGGCCAGTACATCGCCGCGCTTTGCGCCCTCGATGTAGATCGGACCCGTCATGGGGTGAATCAAGTTGGTGTCAATGGCTGTGACGTCTTTGGGTAAAGAATTCATGTTCAGATTGGCATCCAAGGCGTCACGTGTGTGCACCACGATCAGGTCGCCGGGCTTGGCACGCGCCACAGGTTTGATGGCGGGGTGGTAGCGGTTAAAGCAGTTTGGGTCTTGCTCGCAATGGCCGCCGCTTTTTTTCACTTCAACAATGGTTTGAGTTTTGACTTCTGTGGTGTCGGCAAAGGCATTGCTCAAAGCAAGGCCCAATACCAATAAACCCCAGGATGGCAATTTGGTAAACATGGTGTTCCTTTAAAAATGATTTACAGGGTGCGAAAATACCTTCCCGTTTATATCATTGTTTATAAATAAAACCCCGTTATTTTTTTGTTTTACAGTAGAAAAAAGAGTTTTTCAAATAAAAAACCAGAACAAATAAAATGCTTCCAAAAGCAAAAGGCAGCTATTTAACTGATTAGTTCTGTTATTCAGTTGTCTTTACTGAAACAAACTTTCTCGCACCAATACAAAACACATTTGTTAATCGTATGAGATTGTAAATATTTGTAATCTTCTGCCGCGCTAAATGCTGTTTAAATTAAAACTTATCCGCTTCAAGCTTTGGCGCAAGGCAAGCCTGGCGTGTTACACCATTCACTCCAGCTGCCAGCATACAAAGCGGTGCGACCCAATCCTGCAACTTCCATGGCCAGAATATTCGGGACGGCGCTGATGCCGCTGCCGCAGTGGTGAACCACGGTTCTGGCGTGTTGCAAACTCAGCAGAGCGTCAAATTCAGCACGCAGTATTGACGCTGGTTTCATCAAACCGTCGCTTGCAATATTGCTGTTGAAAGGTCTGTTCAATGCGCCGGGTATATGGCCTGCGACCGGGTCAAACGGCTCGGTTTCGCCTTTGTAACGTGCAGGCGCACGTGCATCCACAATGGTTTGCGAAGGTTTGCCCAGGTTGCCAGCCACATCAGCCGTGAGTTTGAGTTCAACCAGCGGTGCACCCAATACAAAATGGGCTGCAAGCGCTTTGTCGGCAGCACCGGTTTGAACAGCACCGGCTTGCGCCACCCAGGCTTGCAGGCCACCGTCTAGCACTGCCACGGCCTCGTGGCCGCACCATTTAAGCATCCACCACAAGCGGCCGCAGTAGTTCATGCCTTGTCTGTCGTAGACCACCACTTGGGTGTCGTTGGATACGCCGTTGGCTGACAACCATTTGGCGAAATGTTCACGCGAGGGCAGGGGATGGCGACCGCCGTTCACCGCCTGTGTTTTGTCGTGGGTCGACAAATCGGTATTGATATCTACAAACGCCGCACCGGCGATGTGTTGCTCTTCAAACTGCTGGCGACCGGCTTCGGGTTTGGCCAGATCTGCGCTGCAATCGAACACGCGAAAGTTACCGGACAAAGTTTTTAAATCATCGGCAGATATCAAGGTGGTGTACATGGTCAATATTCCTCAGCGTGTGAAACGGGGACGGCGCGGTTGCGCAAATTGCTAGCGTGAAATCTGCAAAAAATCTGTACTAACTGTTGGGCTTCATGTGGCGGTGGTACCACTCATGAAAATGCTGCATGCCGTCTTCCATCGGGCTTTGGTACGGGCCGAACTGGTTGTCGCCGCGTTGCATCAATGCCAAGCGGCCCTGGTCCATGCGCTCGGCAATTTCATCGTCTTCTACGCAAGTTTCCATGTAGGCTGCGCGTTGGGCTTCGACGAAATCACGTTCAAACGCGACGATTTCCTCGGGGTAGAAAAATTTGACGATGTTCATGGTTTTGCCTGGGCCCATGGGGTGCAGGGTAGATACGGTCAGCACCTGCGGGTACCACTCCACCATGATGTGCGGGTAATAGGTCAGCCAGATGGCGCCGTGCTTAGGCGTTTCACCTTGCGTGTAATTCAGCAAGGCCTCGTGCCAGCGTTCATACACCGGGCTGCCGGCCTTGCCCAGGCGGTTGGCCACACCCACGGTTTGCACCGAGAAATGATCGCCCATTTGCCACTGCAAATCTTCACACGTGACAAAGTTGCCCAGACCGGGATGGAATGGGCCAACATGGTAGTCCTCCAGGTAAACCTCAATGAAGGTTTTCCAGTTGTAGTTGCACACGTGCATTTCCACATGGTCAAGCGCGTAGCCGGTGAAATCGAGTTGCTTGTGCGGGCCCAGTGCTGCCATGTCGGCAGACACATCACGTCCATTGGCCTCGAACAACATGCCGTTCCATTCCTGTAGCGGGTAGTTTTGCAGGTTCAGGCAGGGATCGTGTTGAAAATGCGGCGCACCCAGCAACTGCCCGTCAGTGGCATAGGTCCAGCGGTGCAAAGGGCAGACCACGTTACCACCCATGGCTTTGGCTGGATCATTCAGATTGCCGCGACCCTTGAGCATCACCGCTTGACGGTGTCTGCATACGTTGGAGATAAGTTGTATGCCCTGCGGCGTACGAATCAACGCGCGACCTTCGTTCTCTTGCGGCAAAGCAAAATAGTCGCCTATTTGCGGCACTGACAAAACATGGCCGACATAGCTCGGGCCTTGCTTGAACAACGTGTGCATTTCACGCTGATACAGCGTTTCATCAAAATAGCTTGTAACTGAGAGTTGGCCACTGGCCTGCTGCAGTTGAAGACTTAAATCAGACATACGACGTCCTGACCTAAAGACTCCCCACAGGGAGAGAAACAAAAAACTGGCTCAGTTGCCAGGCGGAAGCGGATTGTAGCCGCGCTTTAACACACGCCTACAATCTGTACACTCAGGATGCCAAACACATGACCAAAGCTGCCAAAACCAATGCTGCCCCTGCCGATGCACAGCAGGAACCCGCCAGTTACGAAGCAGGTTTGCAGGAGTTGGAGCAATTGGTGGCACGCATGGAGTCGGGTCAAATGCCGCTGGCTGATATGTTGCAGTCCTACCAGCGCGGTGCATTTTTATTGGAACATTGCCGCTCACGCTTGCAAGCGGTTGAAGCGCAAATACAAGTGCTGGAAGCCGGTAGCTTGAAAAACTGGTCGGGTAACGCCGAATGAGCGGCTTTGACATGAACGACTGGAGCCGTCACCAATTGCTGGCAGTGGAGCAAGCCCTCACCGCATGGGTGCCTGCGGATGCGCCCGCTGGCTTAGGTGAAGCCATGCGCTACGCAGTGCTCGATGGGGGCAAGCGCTTGCGACCTTTGCTGGTGCTCGCGAGCTTGGAGGCTTGCGGCGCTCACACACTTTCTGCATGGATGTTAGACGCCGGTATGCGCGCCGCCTGCGCCATCGAATTGATTCACGCTTACTCATTGGTGCATGACGACATGCCGTGCATGGACAACGATGTGCTTAGGCGCGGCAAACCGACCGTGCATGTGAAATACGGCGAAGCCGGTGCGCTGCTGGCAGGCGACGCTTTGCAAACATTGGCGTTTGAATTGTTGACACCTGAACACAGCGATATTCCTGCACAAGTACAGGCGCGCTTGTGCAGCTTGCTGGCGCGCGGTGCCGGGCACGCTGGCATGGCCGGCGGGCAGGCTATCGATTTGGCCAGTGTCGGTGAACAACTTTCGCTTCAACAGCTGAGACTGATGCACCGCTGCAAAACCGGCGCATTGTTGGAGACCAGCGTGCAAATGGGCGCGGTGGCGGCGCAGGCGGATGCCACGGCCATGCAAGCGCTGTTGTCTTACGGACAGGCGCTGGGTGTGGCGTTTCAAGTGGTCGACGATATTCTGGACGTCACCGCAGACACCGCCGTGCTGGGTAAAACAGCGGGCAAGGACGCAGACAACAACAAACCCACGTATGTGTCATTGCTGGGTTTGCACGGTGCAAAAAAAGAAGCAACAAATTTGGCGCAGCAGGCGCAACAGTCCTTGGCGGACAGTGGCCTGGTGCAAACGCAAGCATTGCAGGCTTTGGCTGATTGGGTATTGCAGCGAGAGCATTGATTTTTGAAAACGCGCAGCCTGTACTCGGCTGTCAAAAACCACCAGGAGATCAAAATGGAATTGTTCATAACGGGTTTGGTGTTGTTTCTGGGTTGCCATTCGATGCGTGTTTTCGCCGAGGACTGGCGTAATCGCAAGCTTGAGCAATGGGGCGAAAAAATATTCAAAGGTATTTACAGCATTGCTTCGTTGGTCGGCTTTGTATTGCTGGTGTATGGGTTTAGCAAAATCCGCTGGGACAGCCCGCAGTTGTGGTCGCCGCCGGTCGCCATGCGACATATCGCAGCTTTGCTGATGTTGTTTGCCATGGTGCTGCTGGTAGCCGGACAGGTGCCGCACAACGCCATCAAGGCCAAACTCGGTCACCCCATGATCCTGGCTGTCAAAGTCTGGGCGCTGGCCCATTTGCTGGCCAATGGCAAACAGGCTGACCTCATATTGTTCGGCGCTTTTCTGGTCTGGTCGGTGTTGAATTTCCGCGCGGCCAGGCAGCGTGACCGGATGGCGGCCCAGTCAGGCGCTGCGGTGGCGGCCACGCCAAATACCTTGCGTGTCGTGTTGATCGGCGTTGCCGCCTGGGCTGTTTTGTTGTTTGGCGGCCATACCTGGTTGTTTGCTGTCAGTCCGCTGGGCTTGTAATGAATACTTTTCAATTTACTTCATGCGTAAACTGTTGTTATCAATCACTTGCGCCATAGAAAGTCGAAGCCGGCCTTCTTATTTTTCCCATTGACAAAGCCAAGTGTCATGTTAAATTGACACTTGTGGATGTCGCTTCGAATTGTCGGTGCGGCGGTTGCCACCCCAGCAGGGGGTCCCATGAGCTTGTCAAAACGCATAGAAGCAGCCCTTAAGAGGCAATTTTTATTAACCCAGACCAAGAGTGCGCCACCCCGCTTGATGGATGCCATGCGCCACGCGGTATTTCCCGGCGGTGCCCGCATCCGGCCTCAGTTGTGCCTGGCAGTGGCCAAGGCCTGCGGCGAGGATGACCATGAGTTAAGCGATGCAGCTGCTGCGGCTATCGAACTGCTGCACTGTGCTTCTCTGGTACATGACGATATGCCTTGCTTTGACGATGCCGATATGCGTCGCGGCCAGGTCACTGTTCACAAACAATTCGGCGAACCATTGGCCCTGCTGACTGGTGACGCTTTGATCGTCATGGCCTACCAGGTGCTGGCGCGCAGTGGCCGTCAGCACCCGCTGCGCACCGTGCAATTGCTCAGCGTCATTAGCGACGGCGTCGGTGCGCCAGACGGCATCGTGGCCGGGCAAGCCTGGGAATGCGAAACACGGGTTGAACTCAGCCAGTACCAGCGCGCCAAAACCGGTGCCTTGTTTGTGGCCGCTACATGTGCCGGTGCCTTGGCTGCCGGTGTCGATCCGCAACCCTGGTATAAATTGGGCAGTACGCTGGGCGAAGCCTATCAAGTGGCCGACGACATACGCGATGTGATGATGCAGGCTGATCAGCTTGGCAAACCCGCAGGTCAGGATGCTCACCACGGCCGTCCCAGCGCCGCCGCCGATCTCGGTCTGCTCGGTGCATTGCAGTATTTCAATGGTTTGATGCAAACCGCCGCCGACTCCGTGCCTATGTGCGAAAGCCGCGAAGCGATGCGCAAACTGGTGTTGATGGAGTCCGAGCGACTGGTACCGCCGTCTGCTTGTGAGCAGATTTCACGCCAGTCACAAGCGAGTGGCTCGCGCGTCAGCGCCTGATACGGCTGATTTATGAAAAGTCTGGATCTGGCCAAACCGCTGGCTGAACACCGCCGTCATAATCGCCCCGGTTGGCGGCAGCAAATCGATCAGCGCTTAGACCGGTGGATGACATCGCCGGGTTTTTACCGCTGGGCCATTTCCAATCCGCTGACGCGTTGGGTCACGCGCAGGCGCGCCGCCCAGTTATTCGATGTCATGGCAGGCTTTGTGCACAGCCAAGTGTTGCTGGCTTGTGTGCGTTTGCACCTGTTGGAAATATTGCGCGAGCAGCCGCTTTCACTTGAACAACTCGCTCACCAATGCCGTATGTCGGCAGCTGCGATGCAACGACTGTTGCAATCGGCCGTGGCTCTGCGTCTGGTTGAAATGCGAGGCGACAACTGCTACTGCTTGGGCGCGTTGGGTGCCCCCGTGGCTGCCGATCCGGGCTTGCGTTTGATGATCGAACACAACGCGGTTTTGTTTGACGACATGCGCGATCCACTGGCTTTGCTGCGCGATGAAATGCAACCGCATATGCAAGCCTATTGGCCGTATATGAACGGCGATAACCCGCAGGGCTGGGAAGCTGAAAAAGTAGCGCGGTATTCGGAATTGATGTCGGCTTCACAGAGGTTTGTGATTGAAGAGCTGTTGGCCTCATACGATTTTTCAGCGCACCGCCAGGTTCTGGACATAGGCGGCGGCAAGGGCGGCTGGGTGCTGGCGCTGGCGCAAAAAGTCCCCGGTTTGAAATTGCATTTGATGGACTTGCCGCCGGTGGCGGCCCTGGCCGCGGATCGCATGGAAAAAGCAGGCGTGTCGGACCGTGTCACGGTGCACGGCGGCAGTTTCATCAGCAATGCCTTGCCAGACGGTGTCGATCTGGTCACGCTGGTGCGTGTGGCGCACGACCATCCGGATGCGGTGGTCAAGGCGTTGCTGACCAAGATTTACCAGATGCTGCCAAGCGGCGGACGCCTGTTGCTGGCCGAACCTATGGCCCAACCGCCCGGCGAAAAACCGGTCGGCGACGCTTATTTTCATTTTTACCTGCTGGCCATGGGCAGCGGCCGTTTGCGCTCTCCGCATGAATTGCGCAGTTTGATGCTGGAAGCCGGATTTGAGTCGGTAGAGCCGGTTGCCAATCCCATGCCCTTGCATACCCGCATGTTGCTCGGGCAGAAAAGATAAGTGATTACCCTAGCATGACAGATAAAACGTCAATTTGAGTTGACACAACGCGCTGTAAATCTAAAAATACAACCAAGACAGATGCATTTTCATCCAAGGCTGGTAAACGGAGAGACTGATGAGTGACCTTAAAAGCAATGAAAAGACGATCCAATTTGTCGACCGACTGCGTGAAGAGGCTTTCCAAGAGCCCGATGCCGTGCACACCGGCGAGGTGACTAAGGAAACTCAAATTATTGCCATTTACGGCAAGGGCGGCATTGGCAAAAGCTTCACGCTGGCCAACCTCAGTTACATGATGGCGCAGCAAGGCAAAAAAGTTTTGCTGATTGGTTGTGACCCCAAGAGCGACACCACCAGTTTGCTGTTCGGTGGCAAGGCTTGCCCGACCATCATCGAAACCTCATCCAAGAAAAAACTCGCAGGCGAAGAAATCAAGATCGGTGACGTTTGTTTCATTCGTGACGGCGTCTTCGCCATGGAACTTGGCGGCCCAGAAGTGGGTCGCGGTTGCGGTGGGCGCGGCATCATCCATGGCTTTGAAACCATGGAAAAACTCGGCTTTCACGAGTGGGGTTTTGACTACGTATTGCTCGACTTTTTAGGTGACGTGGTGTGCGGCGGTTTCGGTTTGCCGATTGCCCGCGACATGTGCCAAAAAGTCATCGTTGTCGCCTCCAACGATTTGCAGTCTCTCTATGTTGCAAACAACGTCTGTAGCGCGGTGGAATATTTCCGCAAGCTCGGCGGCAATGTCGGCGTGGCCGGCATGGTCATCAACAAAGACGACGGCACTGGCGAAGCCCAGGCCTTTGCCGCTAACGCAGGCATTCCCGTGTTGGCCGCCATTCCAGCCAACGAAGACATTCGCCGCAAGAGCGCCAGCTACGAAATCATCGGCAAGCCCGATGGCGAATGGGGTTCATTGTTTGCCGAGTTAGCTAAAAACGTGGCTGAAGCGCCGCCGCAGCGACCCAAGCCGCAAACCCAAGACCAGTTGCTGGGTTTGTTCAGCGCGGATGTCACCGGACGCGACTTTGTCATGACGCCTGCCACCGAAGTCGATATGACCGGCAAAACAGTTATCGACAGACCGACCCTCGAAGTGGTTTACGACGAAGTCTGAAGCCGAACATGAGCGCCATCATTCCCATCACCCCGTTGCCAAATCCTGCGGCCGCCAGCGCAGACGGTTTGGGCTGTCATTCAGGCAAAGATCAAATGCTGGATGCGGCTGCCAAAGCAGGCAAGAGCGAGGTGTTGGCCAAATATGCAGCTGACTATCCCAAAGGTGCGCACGACCAGCCCCAATCCATGTGCCCGGCTTTCGGCTCCTTGCGTGTGGGTTTGCGCATGCGCCGCACCGCCACAATCCTGAGCGGTTCGGCTTGTTGTGTGTATGGCTTGACATTCACTTCCCATTTTTATGGTGCGCGTCGCACCGTGGGCTATGTGCCGTTTAACTCCGAAACATTGGTCACCGGCAAACTGTTTGAAGATATCCGCGAAGCGGTGTACGAACAAGCCGACCCGGAAAAACTCGACTGCATCGTCATTATCAATTTGTGTGTGCCCACTGCCAGCGGTGTGCCGCTGCAGTTGTTGCCCAAAGAAATCAACGGTGTTCGCATCATTGGAATCGATGTACCTGGCTTTGGTGTTCCCACCCATGCCGAGGCCAAAGACGTGCTCACGGGTGCCATGCTGCACTATGCCCGCCAAGAAGCCATGGCAGGGCCGGTGGCTGCGCCGCGTCAAGGTCGCAGCAGCAAACCGACCATCACCTTGCTGGGCGAAATGTTCCCGGCTGACCCGATGATCATTGCGCAAATGATTGGTCCCATGGACTTGGCGGTTGGCACTGTCGCACCTACACGCGAATGGCGCGAGCTGTATGCGGCACTTGATTGCAAAGCTGTCGCCGCCATCCACCCTTTCTATACCGCCAGCGTGCGTGAGTTCCAAGCCGCCGGTCGCCCGATCGTCGGATCTGCGCCTGTCGGCATCGAAGGCACAGACGCATGGCTGGGCGCCATTGGTCAAGCCTGTGGTGTGCCGCAAGAAAAAATCGACGCAGCCCGCAACCAAACCTTGGGTGCCATGCGCGGTGTGTTGGCTTCGCAAAAAATCAATGGCCGCATCACCTTGAGCGGCTATGAAGGGTCAGAACTGTTGGTGGCGCGTTTGTTGATCGAGTGCGGCGCCGATTTGCGTTACGTCGGCAGCGCTTGTCCTGCCACGCCATGGAATGCGCATGATGCCGAATGGCTGCAATCCAAAGGCGTGCATGTGCAATTCCGTGCGTCCCTTGAGCAAGACTTGGCAGCCATGCACGAGTTCAAACCGCAACTCGCCATCGGCACCACACCGGTGGTGCAAGCGGCCAAAGAGTTGTGCATTCCTTCTTTGTATTTCACCAACCTCATCTCCGCACGTCCTTTGATGGGCGTGGCCGGTGCCGGTTCGCTGATACAAGTGGTCAACGCAGCCATTGGCAACCAGGCTAGGTTCGATGAAATGAAAGCGTTTTTCGGTTCAGTCGGACAAGGCGATGAAGCCGGTGTGTGGGAGGACGTTCCTGTCATGCACCCTGACTTCAAAAAGGAAGTGCGTCGCCAGTTCGAGAAGAAGCAGAAAAAACGCAAAGCCGAGGAGATGGGCTGATGTTTGTTCTAGACCACGACAGAGCAGGCGGTTACTGGGGAGCGGTGTATGTGTTCACCGCGATCAAAGGACTGCAAGTCGTCATCGACGGACCGGTCGGCTGTGAAAATCTGCCGGTTACTTCCGTGTTGCACTACACCGACGCTTTGCCGCCTCACGAACTGCCCATCGTTGTCACCGGCTTAGCCGAAGAACAACTCGGACGCGAGGGCACCGAAGGCGCGATGAAGCGTGCCCACCAAGTGCTCGACCCCGATCTGCCTGCCGTGGTGGTTACCGGATCAATTGCCGAAATGATCGGCGGTGGTGTCACCCCCGAGGGTACCAATCTGATGCGCTTTTTGCCGCGCACGATTGACGAAGACCAGTGGCAATGTGCCAACCGCGCCATGTTCTGGTTGTGGACCGAATACGGCATGAAAAAAGTGCCTAAGCGTGTTCGCAAAGAAGGCGAGAAGCCGCGCGTCAACATCATCGGCCCTTGCTACGGCACATTCAACAGCCCCAGCGATCTGGCCGAAATCCGTCGCATGGTGCAAGGCATAGGCGCAGACATCAACATGGTATTCCCCTTGGGCAGCCATTTGGCCGAGGTGTCGCAACTGGTGGAAGCCGATGTGAATATTTGCATGTACCGCGAGTTCGGTCGCATGTTGTGCGAGGCGCTAGACCGGCCTTATTTGCAAGCGCCTATCGGCTTGCACAGCACCACCAAATTTTTGCGCAAGCTAGGCGAATTGCTCGAGCTTGATCCCGAGCCGTTCATTCAACGCGAGCGTCATACCACCATCAAACCGGTGTGGGATTTGTGGCGCTCAGTTACACAAGACTTTTTCGCTACCGCCAGTTTTGCGGTGGTGGCCACAGATACCTATGCGCGCGGCATACGCAAATTTTTAGAAACCGAAATGGGCATGCCTTGCAAATTTGCGGTCTCGCGCTTACCCGGACAAAAAACCGACAACGCAGCAGTGCGCGAGATGGTGCACAAGCAAATGCCACTCATTTTGTTTGGCAGCTACAACGAACGCATGTATTTGGCAGAGGCCGGCAGCACAGGCCCTATGAAGGCCTCCTTCATTCCCGCATCGTTTCCGGGAGCCATCATCCGCCGCCACACCGGCACGCCGTTCATGGGCTATAGCGGTGCCACTTATTTGATTCAAGAAGTGTGCAATTCCTTGTTCGACGCTTTGTTCCACATCCTGCCGCTGGGCACTGACATGGACAAAGTCGATTCGACGCTGGCGCGCGGTATCAGTGGTGCGCAAGAAAACACGCCTTGGGACGATGCAGCACAAACCCGTTTGCATGCCTTGGTCTCCGGTCAGCCGGTGCTGGTGCAAATTTCGGCTGCCAAGCGTTTGCGCGACTTGGCAGAAGGCAAAGCGCGTTCAGCAGGTGTTGAGAGCGTCTCTGAAGATCACGTCAAAAAAGCCGGTGTCGAACTCGGCCTGGGAGAAACGGCGTGAACCAAGTGAATTCATTTCTTTCACGTGCCTCGGCATGTGAATCGACCCCGATGTCGCGGCAACTGCTGCGGCTGCCCAGGTTGCGCGGGTTGGGCGCAGCGTTGGCCTTACGGCCATTTTGAAGAAGGAGCATCGAATGTCAAATCATCGGACATCCATTTCCGGCCTGAATGACGAGGAGGCTCAGGAGTTCCACCAGTTCTGGATCCAAGGAACCGTTGGCTTCACAGCAGTAGCTGTGGTAGCCCACATCCTGGTCTGGGCATGGCGGCCCTGGCTCTGAGTCAAGTTCTTTAACCGAACGGAGTAAACCCATGGCTAACACCACCTCTTTTGAATCGCATAAATCATCCGCTTGGGATGAACACATTGCGTTTGTTTTGATTTTTGTTCCTTGTTTCGTGTTGCTGCTTTCTATTGCCTTGATCGGTCAAATGATCGGTATGCGCTGGAAAACTTGGCTGCCTGGTGCGGAGAACATGCCAAGCATCATTTCAGGTGTCAAAGCCTCGGTTTATACGTTCATGTCGCACATCATTTAGGAGAAAGCATCATGTGGAGAATTTGGCGTTTGTACGACCCTTTGCGGGCCATGGTGGTCCAGGGTATTTTTCTGTTCGGTTTGGCAGCAATGATCCATCTCATTTTGCTCAGCACGAACAAGTTCAATTGGCTAGATGGCGCGAAAAAGCCTGTAGCTGCATCGGCGCAAAACTCGCCTATGCCTGCAGCTGTTCCTGCCGAAAAGTCCTGAACTTTGTCAGCACCGGCAGGTGCTGTTTAATAGACAGCACCTGCATTTTTTAAATTCTTCGTTACATCACTTGCGGCAGGAGGGCTACAACATGGCCATGCTCAGCTTTGAAAAAAAATACCGAGTACGGGGTGGAACCCTTGTCGGTGGTGATTTATTTGACTTTTGGTTAGGCCCGTTTTATGTGGGCTTTTTCGGGGTCACCACCATCTTTTTTGCGTTCTTAGGAACGGCCATGATTTTGTGGGGCGCCTCGCAGGGTCCAACTTGGAATCTGTGGCAAATCAATATTGCGCCGCCTAATCTTTCCTACGGCCTGCGCTTTGCGCCGCTGATGGAAGGCGGCTTGTGGCAACTGATCACCATTTGTGCCCTGGGAGCTTTTGTGTCTTGGGCATTGCGAGAGGTGGAAATTTGTCGAAAGCTGGGCATGGGCTATCACGTGCCGGCGGCATTCAGCATGGCGATATTTGCGTACTTCACGCTTGAAGTGATTCGCCCGGTGTTGATGGGCGGATGGGGACATGCATTTCCCTACGGCATTTACAGCCACCTCGATTGGGTGTCCAACGTCGGTTACCAATACCTGCACTTTCATTACAACCCGGCACACATGCTGGCGGTGAGTTTCTTCTTTGCCACCACGTTTGCGTTGTCGCTGCATGGTGCTTTGATTTTGTCAGCCACCAATCCCGGCAAAGGCCAGGTTGTCAAAACCCCTGAGCATGAAGATACGTTTTTCCGCGACACCATCGGCTACTCGATTGGTACTTTGGGAATTCACCGGTTGGGCGTATTTCTGGCGATGGCAGCGGTGGCGTTCAGTGCCTTGTGCATCGTCATTAGCGGTCCGTTTTGGAGTCGCGGCTGGCCCGAATGGTGGGGCTGGTGGCTGAATCTGCCCATCTGGTCTCAGTGGCCTTAATGCTTGACAGGAGCAAATCTCATGGCTGATTACTACAACCTCTTCACGACTGTGCAGGCCAAAGGGCCGGTACACCATGGTGTCGAATTGGGCCCGGGTAATGACACCCGATTCGGACATCCGGCTATTTTCTGGCTGCTGGGAAAAATCGGTAATGCCCAACTCGGTCCGATTTACCTTGGCGGTTTCGGTGTGCTGTCTTTGGTCTGCGGTATGCTGGCATTCAACATCATCGGTTTGAATATGCTGGCTTCTGTCAACTGGGATCCAGTGCAACTGGTGCGTCAGTTATTCTGGCTGGCGCTGGAACCGCCGGCACCTGAGTACGGTTTGTCGATGCCACCGCTGAACCAAGGCGGATGGTTTTTGATTGTGGGTTTGTTGTTGTCCATCTCGGTATTGGCATGGTGGGTGCGTATGTACCGCCGCGCGATCGCCTTGGGTATGGGCACGCATGTGGCCTGGGCGTTTGCTGCAGCTTTGTGGCTGTTTTTTGTGCTCGGTTTTTTTCGCCCGATTTTGATGGGTTCATGGGGCGAGGCAGTGCCTTACGGCATCTTCCCGCACCTGGATTGGACAGCAGCTTTGTCTATCCGCTACGGCAACTTGTTCTACAACCCGTTCCACGCTTTGTCGATTGTGTTCTTGTATGGCTCGGTGCTGCTGTTTGCGATGCACGGCGCGACCATCTTGGCCGTGACGCGTTACGGCGGCGAGCGCGAGATTGAGCAAATCGTTGACCGCGGTACCGCCTCAGAACGTGCTGGATTGTTTTGGCGATGGACCATGGGCTTTAACGCCTCCATGGAATCCATTCACCGTTGGGCCTGGTGGTTTGCTGTGTTGTGTCCATTGACAGGCGGTATCGGTATTTTGTTGACCGGCACCGTGGTAGACAACTGGTATTTGTGGGCGATCAAGCACGGCGTAGCACCACCTTATCCGAATGTATTCCCTGCCGTGATTGACCCTGCGCTGACCCTGGGAGCCAAGCCATGAATGCTTTGAATTGGACAAAAAAAGTTTGGCAATACGCTTGCGGTCTGGCTGCACTTTTGGTGTTGTCGGGGTGTGAACTGCCCGTCCCCAACAGTGTGCAACACGGCTACCGTGGCACAGGTATGGTGCAGGTCTACAACACACGTCTGCTAGCTGCCAAAGTGGACGTCAATGCTGCACCTGTGTCACTGCCACAGGTGCCAGGCGATGGTCCTAAGGCCTCGCAAACCTATAAAAATGTCAAAGTACTGGGCGATCTCAGCACAGCACAATTCAATCGTCTCATGGTCTCTATGACTGCATGGGTGTCGCCTAACGATGGCGGTTGTGTGTATTGCCATAACCCGGCCAACTTGGCTGACGATGGGAAATACACCAAGGTGGTGGCGCGTCGCATGTTGCAAATGACGCAATACATAAACACCGAGTGGAAGCCTCACGTGGCTGAAACCGGTGTCACTTGCTATACCTGTCATCGGGGCCAACCCGTGCCGTCAGCTATTTGGTTTACCAAAGACCATCAGCCGCAGGGATCAAACTTCATGGGCGACAAGGCCGGACAAAACGAACCGGCTGCATCGGTCGATTTGGCTTCCTTGCCCAACGACCCTTTCACACCGTTTTTGCTGCAAGCCAAAGACATTCGCATGAATGGCCCAACACCCTTGCCATCCGGCAACAGGCATTCCACCAAACAAACCGAGTGGACCTACGGCTTGATGACGCACATGTCAACTTCATTGGGCGTCAATTGCACCTACTGTCACAACAGCCGCTCCTTCCAAAGTTGGGAAGATGCACCACCCCAGCGGGTCACGGCTTGGCACGGTATCCGCATGGCGCGTGACTTGAACGTCAATTACATGGAGCCTTTGACACCGGTATTCCCAGACAACCGTAAAGGTGAGTTGGGTGACGTGGCCAAGCTCAATTGCAACACTTGCCACCAAGGTGCTTACAAACCATTGTTCGGAGCGCCCATGGCCAAAGATTTTCCCGAGTTATCTGCGCCGGCTTCGGGCAAGCCTGCCCAAGTGGCCGCTAAGTAGTCCGGTTTAAGCAGTATCAGTCGTCACACATGAAATGGCCAACCAAGATCCCGTATCCGTGGCAGTTTCAGGTGTGGTGGTGGTGCTGCTGGTCGACTACCTGAGGGCGCATCAGGGTTGGGGTTGGATGCGCCTGGTTCAAGGTGCTGCCGCTTTCAAAGATGCTCCTGGCCTGCTCTTCACCAAGGTCATGGGCAGTGGTCATGAAGGTGGTTTTGTTCTGCGACCCAGCGCCACTCACCAAGGTCTGATCTGTGTTTTTGAAAATGCAGAGCAGGCAGATAAGTTTGTCGATGGCCCTGCGGTCAAAGCTTATTCGGATCGTGCCAATTCATTGTTTATTTCAACGCTGGCGGTTACTTCAGCTCGCGGATCCTGGGACGGACGCACATGGGGCGTTACGTCAGAAGACAGTCTCGGCAAGTACAGTGACATGGACACCAGCGCTGCTGGCATGGTGGCATTGACCCGGGCCAGTATTCGTCCGGCCAAGGCGGTGGCCTTCTGGCGCTATGCACCGGCAGCGCAGGATGATTTGAAAAAAGCCCCGGGTTGTCAAATGGCCATGGGATTGGGTGAAGCGCCGCTGGTTAGGCAATGCACATTCAGTCTGTGGAAAGACGCGCCGTCCATGATGGACTATGCGCATACCGGCGCGCATCAACAAGCCATACAAGCGGCATATAAAAGCGATTTTTTTTCTGAATCCATGTTTGTACGTATGCGTGTATTGCGACGGCTTGGCCATTGGGCCGGCGTGATGTCTTCTGCTGAAATTTAAGGTAGCTCACTTGGCTGAACATAAAGTTGTCGTAGCAGGTGCAGGCATGGCTGGATTGGTCAGCGCTTTGCAGCTTGCGAGTGCGGGTTTGCAGGTGACGGTGGTTGAAAAAGCCGCCGGTCCAGGCGGCAAAATAAGGCAATTGTTTGCGGACGGTAAACCGGTCGACAGCGGGCCTACTGTTTTCACCATGCGTTGGGTGTTTGACCAAATCATGGCATCCGTCGGTACGCAGCTTGAATCCGAGCTGAAAATCCATCCACTTCAAGTGTTGGCAAAACATTTCTGGGAAGACGGTTCACAACTCGATTTATATGCAGATCACCAGCAATCGTTGGATGCAGTGGCTCGTTTTGCCGGTGCGGCTGAAGCGAAACGGTTCGCGCATTTTTGTCAGACAGCGCGCCATGTGTACGACGCACTGGAAGGCCCTTTCATCAAGTCGCCATCACCGAGCATGGCACAGATGATGGGCGCTCTTGGCCCGCGCGGACTCGCCACCCTGGCATCGGTCGGACCTATGCGCAGTTTGTGGTCTAGCTTGGGTAAACATTTCACCGATCAACGTTTGCGCCAGTTGTTTGCACGTTATGCAACGTACTGCGGCTCATCCCCGTGGGAGGCCCCAGCCACATTGATGTTGATTGCACAGGTTGAAATGGACGGTGTGTGGGCGGTGGAGGGCGGCATGCATGCATTGGCTGATTGCTTGATGCGCCTTGGAAAAGCAAGAGGCGTTAACTTCCTGTTCAACAGTGAATGCGAACGCATAGAGCTCACCCGGGGCAAAGTGTCAGGGGTTCGTTTGAGCAAGGGTGAGAGCTTGCATGCCGACAGCGTGGTCTTCAATGGCGACATTGCCGCATTGCGCAAGGGCTTGCTGGGATCGGCTTTGAACCAAGCTGTGGCGGGTAAGGTGCAGCCCCGATCCTTATCTGCCGTGACGTGGTCTATGCACGCTGATACAGCCGACATGCAGCTTGACCGGCATAACGTGTTTTTCGCAAACCAGTACACCAGTGAGTTTGACGACATATTCACGCAAGGCAGATTGCCGCAACAACCGACTGTGTATGTGTGCGCCCAAGACCGGGGAACCGGCACATCGCCTGAAGGCGCAGAGCGCTTGCTCTGCCTGGTGAATGCGCCGGCCCGGGGCGACAAGCAATTGTCTGAAGATGAGTTACTGGATTGCGCACACAGCAGCCAGGCTTTGATGGCCGCATCCGGTTTGCATTTAAAGTTGGAGTCCTCACCCTCATGTATACGCACCACACCCCAGGACTTTCATCAGTTGTTTCCGGCGACGGGCGGGGCCTTGTACGGCCAGGCCACGCATGGGTGGATGGCGGCGTTCGCCCGTTCCAACGCCCGCTCGCAAGTACCGGGTTTGTATCTGGCGGGGGGCAGCGTACACCCTGGGCCGGGGGTGCCGATGGCAGCCATGTCAGGACGATTGGCGGCCGCGGCCCTGATGGCAGACCTCGGTTTGACCAGTTTGTCCCGCAAGACGGTTACCTCTGGTGGTACGTTGACGCACTGAGTGACGACGGTCACTGGGGCTTGAGCATCATTGCCTTTGTAGGCAGTGTGTTTTCGCCTTATTACGCTTGGGACAGGGCGCGCCGTGACACACAACCAGATAATTACTGCGCATTGAATGTCGCGCTTTACAGCAAGCATGCCAAACGTTGGACCATGACCGAGCGCGGCGCGCGGCTCTGCTACCGGGACGACAAACAGTTCACCATCGGCCCCAGCCAATTGCGTTGGGACGGCACCGCATTGGTGATTGATATCAATGAAATCGGCGTGCCTGTGCCGCACCGGGTACGCGGCCAGGTGCGTGTGCACGCAGATACATGGTTCAACTTCAGCACGCCAATTGACCAATTAGGCAAACACCGCTGGGGGCCGCTGGCGCCGTCTGCACGTGTGGAAGTGAATTTGCAGCATCCGTCGCAACAATGGATGGGCAATGCGTACCTGGACTCCAACGAAGGCGACGAGCCTATAGACCGCTCGTGCCATGAGTGGGACTGGTCACGCAGCCCCATGAAAGACGGCAGCACCGCCGTCATTTACGACTTACAAGGCAAACACGGTGTGCAAGAAGACAAGCTCTTGGCTTTGCGTTTCAAGCCCGATGGCAGCATTGAGGACTTTAAAGCGCCGCCCAGACAGGCATTGCCGCAAACTTTATGGCGTATTCAAAGACGCATGCGCAGCGATAGCGCTGTCGAAGTGAAAGAGCAATTAGAAGACACGCCTTTTTACCAACGCGCATTGCTTAAAAGTAGCTTGCTGGGTGAAGATGTGCAAAGCTTTCACGAAACTTTGTATGTGCCGCGTTTGGTGTCGCCCGTGGTGCAAGCCATGTTGCCGTGGCGCATGCCTAGGCGGGGATAGACAGTGATTTACTAACACTTAACTTGAGCGGCTATTGGTTGCGCACAACCTATCAGATTGGTTTGGTTTTTAACAAAGAACATATGAAGATACGGTAACTCGTTTCTAATGCCAAATATGCGTTGAAATTTTCAAGGGCAAATCAATTTGATTTTGGGGAAGTAGGTTTTGTAGCGGCCTGCATCGCGGGTGAGTAATTTGTATTTTTCTGCTTCGGCATGTGCGCCAATGAAAAAATCGGGCAACACACCGGTTTTGGTTCCACCGCTTTGTCGGTATTTGCGAAACGCTTTGCCTGCCAACAAAGCAGCAGGGCGCGTCAGATCAAGCACTTGGATACTCAGCGTCGCCAAAAACTTATCGAGCAGTTTGTGTTCTGTCGGGTAAGCAGACAACTCGGCATACACCACCATGTTGATCGCCAGTTGACCCGGCTTTGCACTGCGCACTTGCTTGACAGACCAAGGCATCCAAATAGCGTCAGCCTTGTAAATATCGAGCAGCACATGGGTGTCCACCAAAATCATGGCTTGTTCCAGTCATCGCCTCGGGTGATGGCCATCCATTCGTCGGTGCTGGGGCCTTCTTTGGCTATGCCGATGAACTGACGAATAGGGTCATCCGGCTCGAGAAACGAGAGGTCAGGCTCTGGCAATGGCGTGTCCCGACTTGGTGAATTTGCCGATGCCATGTATTGAACCAAGGCTTGTTGCACTACCTGTGACTTGCGCAGATGGCGAGATGCACAAAACTGATTCAAATCGCGTTCAATGATTGCGGGTAAGCGAACGGTTAGCACGACAGTTCCTTGTTAATGCAGGCAGCGAGATGCGGGGCGAACAGTATGACGCAAAAAACAGCTGTCGTGAAAGTCAATTCAATGCACCACCACCGGCACCTCAGTAGCCGGCGGCGTATTGCGTGATCTATGGCAGCGTACCAACCCATCAATCATCACCATGCCAATGCCGGGTATGTCACCGAGTTGCACACTCTCTAAAAGC
>Ga0049084_10000123_pt1 | contig 27882 bp, 21 predicted proteins | sample GreLakmeON33MSRF_FD_66720 | JGI IMG/M metagenome (GOLD analysis project Ga0049084, IMG submission 66720) | Freshwater lentic microbial communities from great Laurentian Lakes, MI, USA - Great Lakes metaG ON33MSRF | ecosystem: Environmental > Aquatic > Freshwater > Lake | place: Great Lakes... | reverse complement strand
TCGTTCGGATGCAGCGTGAGACGGAACGGCGTCTCCTGCGCGAGCCAGCGGCGAATCAGCCAGCCACGATGCAGCCGGCCGCCCGCGTGCCGCCACGCTAGGCCGCCGTCGTCGAAGCAGATCGCAGGCATCTCCAGGCGGCGGCCGGAAAGGGTTTCGCAACGATTGCCCAGCATGAAGCCGTGAAAACCGAGCGCGGCCAGCGCGGCTTTGGTTGCGGCATTTTGCTGCCAGCGCGGCGCGCAAAACCAGCCGGGTTTTTCGCCGAGCGCGTCAGCAAACATTTTGGCAGATTGTTCGAGCCGCGTGCGCGCGACCGTTTCAGAGGGCGCGGCGAACTCGGCGTGGTTCTCCGTGCCGTAACAAATCGTGTTCCACCAGTCGCGGCCCAGCGTGTGCGTGAAACCGTGCAAAACCTTTTCGCCGGGAAAATTTTTCAGGCGTTCGACAAATTTCGGGAACTTCGCGAGTGGAAATTGTCCGAACCAGTTTGGCACCACGAGCAGGAGCGCGAGCGGCTGCGCCTCCGCCGGGAGCGCGGCCAGCAGGCGGTCGAGTTCCGGCGCCATGCCGGGATGCACGTCATGGATTTCAGGCAAATAGGACCGGGGTGGAATCATGGTCTGGACTTTTGGCATGGCCGTCGAACACGTTGGAGTTTAGCCCCGCGAGCGGGGCTGTTCCGGGCCGAAGACATGCTAAAGCATGAACTCCAACCGCTCGCGTTCGCAAATGAAATGACACTGGGGATCATGGTTTGCATTCTGCCAGCGCGCGTAAAATTTCTGCCGCCATCGCCTCGCTCGCGCCCGGCGGCGATCATGCGCGCCTGCTTTTGCGGATCGTCCAGCAGGCCGGCGATGGCCCGCGCCACGTCCGACGGTTCCGGAGAAACAGCCAGCACGGACTCGCCGAAATATTCCATTTTCATGTTCACGTAATTTTTCCACTGCACGCCGGCGGTGGGCAGGGTGATGAGCGGTTTGCCGAGGCTCACGGCCTGTTCGTTCGCCGTGCCGGCCAGGCCGACCACGAGCGTCGCCCGCCGCAGCATGTCGGCGAGATGCCGCTGGATGATCCACGCCTCGACGACGCTGGTGTGGCGCAGGCGCAGATCAAGGCCGCGCGACGCGTCTTCACCCAGCGGCCGCGCGACGTTCCATCCGGGAACATTTGCCACGCGCTCCCGCACCGCTGCGATGTTGAACTGCGGATGCACCGCGTAGAGAAATTGCAGCGCCGCCTGCGCGCCGCGTGTTTCCGCCGTGGCCGCGGCGCCGCGCAGCAAATGCAGCGCGTTGTCCTCCGCTTTCGTGCGGCTACCGGGGAGCAGGCCGATGACAATTTTTTCCGTCGGCAGTCCAAAGGTTTCATCAGTGCCCTCCAGTCCGTCCATCATCGGATTGCCGACGTAGCGCGGGCGGACGCCGGCGCGGGCGAGCTCCTTGATCGTCAACTCGTCGCGCGGGCAGGTGAGCCGGCAATTTTGGCGGGGCATCCGTTTTTCCATCGGCGTGTAGCCGTGAAGAAGATTGTAGTAGGATTTCGCGGAGCCGATGAAGAGAAACGGCGCGCGGGCCAGCCGCGCGGCGATGATGAAAACAACATCGCCTACGGCCACGATCAGATCGTATTGCCCGCGCATTGTCCGAGCCGACTGCACCCGCCGCCAGTGGGTGGAGATCCACCCGGCGCGCAAATCCTCGATGAACAATTTCAGGCTCATCGTGCCGAAGCCGCAACTGGGCAGGGGATTTTGCGCGCCGCCGACGGAAATTTTCCGCGCCGACCATCGGCCAGCCGAAAATTTCCACGCCCACGGCCAACTGCAATCGGTCGATAACCTGGCCCGCAATCGTGTTCTCGCCGAAGCTGTTGCTGATGAACAAAAATTTCTTCACTGATTTTACGATGCCGACTGGGAAAGTGAGGCGTCAATCGAATTAAAAGCTCTAAAAATAGACGCGCGCGAAATCACTTTTACGGCTCCGGCGGAGGCTTGTCCTGGACGGCGATGACCCAACTGCCCCCGGCCATTGTCTGGGTGCGCACCACCTGCAAACTGTGCGGACGGTTAGTCCACTGTCCCCAAAACCAGCCGGTGGTCATCATCACGACTTTCGGATGACGGTTGAGCAGGCGGAGAAAACCCACCTCGATTGCGGCCTCGGCCGGCTGACCAGCCGGCGTCAGGGCAAAAAAAAGAGCGGCAGCGTTCACGGGAAGGGCATTTGCGCCAGCGTCCACACGTAATAATAAAACGGCCTGGTCACCCGGCGGCTGTCCGGCGCGGCCAGCGCGCGATGAAAAGCTGGTCAATGAAAATGGTATGCATCAACTGCATCCCGCCCTTGTGATAACACGACCAGACCCAGCCGCCCAAAATGACCGCCACCGCGCCCACGGCGACCGCGACATCGAGCCTGGGAGACGGCGAAAAATTTTACCAGGCCAGGCAGGCCACGCCGGCCACGCCGGCCAGAGCGATGAACGCCAGCGCCAGCGGACCTTTGGTCAGCACCGCCAGGGCCGTGAAAAGTCCACCGGCGACCACCCACGGATGCCAACCGGGCCGGGACCAGCCGAGAAAGAAGCCGACCACACTGAAGTTCATGAAGACGCTGAAAAGCAGATCCATGCGCGGCGAGTGACAGTGTTCGAGAAAAAATATGTCACCAACAAATGGAGCGCGCACAGGAGCGAGGCCGGCCGATTCATTCCAGCAACACAGCGGGCCAGCGCGTAGGTGGAATATAAAAAAATCAAACCGGAGACGGCCACCGCGATGAAAAAATCGGCGGGCCATCCGAGCCGGACAATTTTGCCAGCGCCGCCAGCAGCCAGAAATAAAGCGGCGGTTGATCCGGGTAGGGCTGTCCGGCCAACTCGAGATACAGATAATTGCCGGAGTGAAGTATGTTCCGCAACGCGCTGGCGTGGCGCACTTCGTCGATGCGCCACAATTCTCCGCGCCAGAAAGTCAGGGCCGTCTGCGCGGCCATCAACGCGGCGAGCGTGAGCAACGGGTGGCGGCACAGCCAGTTCCAGAAACGGGCGGGAAGAGGGGCAGTACTATGTGGTTATTGATCCAAAAGTTTCCTAACGCTATCTGCGTTACCAAGCTATTGCGTCTCGCCGCGGGTGACGCGCAGGAACACTTCTTCCAGACCAAGCTCATCTTCGCGCAGTCCGGTCAGTCTCGCGCCGCCCGTCACGAGCGTCTCGGCAATGAGCGCGTGGTCGGTGTCGTGGTTGACCAGCGTGACCCGGACGCGGCCATCGACCGGTTCGGCGGTGGCGATTTCGGGCCGCGCCTTGAGCAGTTCGACGGCGCGATTTTGATCACTGGAAACCGTCACCCAGACAATGCGCCCGGTGCTCATCTGATCGCGAACGCCCTGCACCGGGCCGCTGTAAATCAATTTGCCGCGCTCGATGATGGCGACGCGATTGCAGAGGGTCTGGAGTTCGCTGAGGATGTGCGAGGAGATGATGATGGTCTTGCCGAGGCGCTGCAGTTCCAGGAGCACGGCCATCATTTCGATGCGCGCGCGCGGGTCGAGGCCGCTGGCCGGTTCGTCGAGCAGCAAGACCTGCGGATCGTGGATAAGCACGCGGGCCAGGCCGAGGCGCTGCTGCATGCCGCGCGACAAGGCGCCGATGAGCGCGCCCTTCTTCTCGCTGAGGCCGACGAGTTCGAGCACGTCGTTTACCGTCTTCTCGCGCTGCGCGGTCGGGATTTTGTAGCACGCGCCAAAAAAGTCGAGGTACTCGGTCACTTCCATGTCCTTGTACACGCCGAAGAAGTCCGGCATGTAACCGATGACGTGGCGGACGGCGTCGGCGTCGCGCACCACGTCGTGGCCGAGGACGAGCGCCTGGCCCGCGCTGGGCGCGAGAAAGGTGGCGAGGATGCGGAGCGTGGTGGTCTTGCCCGCGCCGTTCGAGCCGATGAAGCCGAAGAGGTCGCCGCGATGAATGGTCAGGTCGAGCGCGTTGAGCGCGGTCATGGTGCCGTAGGTGCGGGTCAGGCCGATGGTCTGGACGGCCGGCAGCGGAGGGGCGGTTTCGTTGGCCATAAATTTATTCGGGCTTCGGACTTTTGACCGGGCCGGCTTCGTCGGCGGAATTTTGCAGGACGACGACGCGAAGCAGCGTGTCCTTCTTCGAGTGACGCGGGGTGAATTTGTTGAGGGGCGCGACCAGCGTCTGGTCGGGCAGCCAGGCGAGCAGCACGGCGTCGCCGCGCTGGATTTGGGGCGAGAGATCGAAGCCGGGTGAGGTGACAAAATTTCCCTGGTAGGGGTAATAATTTCCAGGCTGCTCCGGGTTGCGATCGCCTTGCAGCGAGATGAACGACGCGGTCATCGCGCCGACAAAGGCGTCGTTGATGCGGCCGGACTCTTCGCCGCCGAACTGCTGCTGGCGCTGCTGCACGGCGCTGTTCAGGTGGCCGGACTGGTTCATCACAAAGTCGCGCAGCGAAGAGCCGGCGCCCCGGTTGAGCACCGTCGTCTTCCCTTTCGTCAGTTCGCCCAGATCAAACATCCGGCCGCCGACGATCAGCCGGGACTGCGGAATTTTTTTGCCCTGGGGATTTTCCACCTTCACCTCCCAGCCGTCGACGCGCGGGGTGATCGTCATGTTCAACGGGGCGGTCGCCTGCCGCCACCAGTCGCCGGCGTAAAGCTGGCTCGTCCAGACCGGCACGGTGAGCTGGGCGGAAAAACTGTTCCCGCGCTGCTCGACGAGCGCCTTGCTCACCTCCTGGTTGCCGCTGAAACCCTGCTCGCCGCGCAGATTCGCGAAAGCCTGGTCGCTGGCGACCTCGTAGCTGGCGTTGACCGGCGAGTAGGCGGAGCCGTAGATGCGCCCGCGCAGATCGGCGCGCGCGCCGTGCGGGATGACATCGACGACGTGCAACTCGTTCCACTCCGCCTCGCCGGCGCGCAGCTTGTAGCCAATGAAATAAATCAGCCCGGAGAAGAACGCGACGTAGAGCGGGAAGGTGATCCAGGTGAGCATCTGGCGGTTCAATTTTTTCAGCCAGTAACGGTCGAGCGGCCCGATGACGGCGAGATAGCCCATCAACAACAGGAGCAGCCAAGCGATGGGCAGCTTGCGGATTTGCCGGCTGTCGATCATCGCGCCGAACACAGAGTCGATGTGGTGCCCGCTGGAGCGGTTGGCGTTGCCGGAGAGGAGCCACTCGCCCGGCACGCCGAGCAGTTTCGCCCAGAACCACGGGCGGTTTTTCCAGGAACGAAACGGCTCCAGCTCCGGGCTGAAGAGCAGCACCGTCACCTCGCCGCGTCCGCGCCGCGCCGCGAGGGCGAGCGCCGCCGCCTCGGTGCCGGCGAGAACACGCCCGTCCCGCACCACAGCGGCGACCACCGGCATTGCTTCCTCCACAAAGCGCGTGTCGGTCACGAGCTTGGCGTAGGGATTGCCCGTGGTGTTGTCGGAGCGAATCACACCTGGCTCTTTCATGGCGCCGCGTGCGCGCCGCGGCTCGATCCACTCGGCGGCCGTGGGCGGAGCGGTGAGCCACTCGTGGAGCGGGCCGGGATTTCTCGAGGCCGAACTTCCGGGCAGTTCGCACGGGAGAAAATTTTTCAGCCACGGCGCGTTGTTGATGTCGCTGGCCTGCTCGACGCCGATGATCAGCCGCCCGCCGGCATGCACCCAGGCGAGCACGGCGGCGGACTGGCCCGCGCTCAACCGGAGCGCCTCGGCCGAGTGGAGATAAAGGGCGTCCAGCCCCTCGAGCGTGAGCGGATTGTCGGGCAGCCATTCCGTCTTGATCATCACGGCGGCGGGCTGGATCTGGTTGTTGCCGGTCTTGATGTCGGGCAGGACCGGCGCGCCGCCGCGCGTGCGGGGCAGGCTGCCGAGCAGCGGGCTGTCCCAGCTAATCTGCAGGCGCGGCTGGAGACTGAGCTCCGCGCGCTTGCGTCCTTTTTCGTCGAGCAACACCGCTTCCAGCCGGTAGCCCATGCGGCCCGTGACGTACATCGGAAACTGAATCCGCTTGAGCGAGCCGGTCGGCAATTCCACCTGCATGAGCCGGCGCTGGCCTTGACCGTAGCCCCCGCCGGTCAGCTCGATGACCGCGTTGAACGCCGGCCCGTCATTCTGCACCTCGCAGATCACCGGGAACCAGCCCGCCTCGCGCACCACGCCGTCGCCCGTGCCCACGCCGAAGCCGAAGAACACATCGAACCGCACCTCCGCCCAGGCCGGCCCCGCTAGGAGGAACAGTGTGCAGAGCCCGGCCGCGAAGGCTCCGAACAGGCGGCGCGGCTGGATGAAGCTGGTTCCCATGATTGGCGATATTTATTGGCTGCCAATTTTATAGGGAGTTTGCCGGAGCCGTGCAAACTCAATCCGGCACGGCCCCGGCGGCCCGAAGGAAAGCGCGCGGCAGTAGTGCCTCAAAAAATGCCGACGGTCCGCCGCCGTGAACTCGCGCAACTGCGGCGCGCTCCGGCGAAACCTGCCGCTCGAACTGCAACCCTTCGAGATCGATCAGCCACGACCGGCCCTGCGGATCGAGCAGCAGGTTCCTCTCCTTCAAATTACGATGGCTGAAGCCCTCCTGGCGCAGCCGCGCGACCGGCTCCGCCACCGGGCGCACCGCCGCGCGCCGCGCGCCGCGCCATTTCCCCAGCTCGACCGCGCCGACAATCTCCTCCGTCAGAAAAAATCCACGCTTCACGAACGGCCCGATCCGCTCCTCCGCGCAGGCGACGGCCCGCGTCGGCGGGATGCCGGCCAGCTCGAGATGGTAGGCCATGAGAAACGCCCGCCGGGCGGGCGACCGCCGGAACAAATCCTTCAACAGGTTCAGCGGCTTCCGGAAGTTGAACCGTTTCAACACCAGCCCCGACGCGCCCCCGACCGTCGAGCTGCGGCCGTTCTTCATCGGCCGGGCGGCGTCACGCAAAAAGCTTTCCGGATCGCGCAGGACTTTATCCACGGCCGTGTTCAGCGCCGGGCGCGGGCCGCGAACGCCTGCTTCCGCAGCTCCAGGCTGCGCCACGCGATCTCCGGCGGGGCGGGCAGCGGTAGGAAGTTTTAAGAAACGCCAGCATGTCCGCACGCTCCTCCGCGCTGACCTGCCCGCGGATGACGATGCCGTGCAGATCGACCAGCCGCAGCTCGAACAGCGCGGCGCGCACCAGCAGGTTTTGCGGATGCAGGTCGCGATGCACCACGCCCCGGCGACAGAGGAGGTTCAAAAATTCTTGGAGCGCGTCCAGGTCGAGATCCCGCGCCTCGTCGAGGCCGGTGCCGGGAAAGCCTTCCGTGAACAGGACCGCCTCCTGCAAGCCGGCCGCCGTCCAGCGTTCGCCCAGCGCAAGATGGCGGACGATGGGGACTGCGAGCGCCTCGAGCCGGTGCGACAGCTCCCATTCCTCGCGGGCCGGGGAGTGTTTGAAAAAGTATTTCAGCGGACGCAGCGGCCCGGCGTGGTGGCGGTAGCGCTTCACGAAATACGTCTGGCCGTTGCACTCGTGGGCGGTGACGAGTTTGGCGGGGGATTCCTTGATGACGCGGCCCTCAATTTTCAGAACCGCCTAGAGGAGCGGCTGAAAATCCGGCTGGAGTTCCCAACAGACGCCATCCTGTTCGAGTCGGTTTACGCGCCCAGCCTAGAGACGGTGGTGCGGCGGGTCAACGCGCGGCGGATCATAAATTGGCCGGAGCTGCGCCCTTCGCCATCTTCGGTTGTATCTGGACACGGTTCGTAAAACTCGGCCCGGGCGCCTGGCCGGCGGGGAGCCGGCACCTGGGAGCGTCGGCATCCTGCCGGCCCGATGCTGTGGTGGAAACACGAACACGCCGGCAGGATGCCGGCGCTCCCAGGTCTTCCGTCCCTGAACATGCGTGTCGCAAAACTCTCGCGGCTCACGTAGGGTTGGCGTCCAAGACACCAGAACTGAACACGAGCGACCACCGGTGTGGAAATGAAACGCATCAGCAGAGCATTGATCGGAACAAGCGCCGGCGAAAAGCGCGCGCGGGCCGGCGTCGTTTTTCCGGCGCTGACCGGCCTCGCGGTGTTGCTGATGTCATCGAACGTGGGCGCGGCCGCGGCGGTGGATCCCGCCCGGCTGCCGGCGGCGGCGACGGCACCCGTGGACTTCGCGCGCGACATCCGGCCGTTGTTCGAGTCGGCCTGCGTGAAGTGTCACGGGCCGGAAAAAGCGAAGAACGGTTTCCGGCTCGACACCCGCGCCCATGCGCTGACCGGCGGCGACAACGGCGTGGACATCCTTCCCGGCGCCAGCGCCAAGAGTCCGCTCGTGCATTACGTCGCCCGGCTGGTGCCGGACCTGGAGATGCCGCCCAAGGGCAAGGGCGAAGCCTTGACGGCCCGGCAGGTCGGGATGCTGCGCGCGTGGATTGATCAAGGCGCGAAGTGGGACCGGGAGGAGACCAGCCAGCCCATGAAGAAATCCGATTGGTGGTCGCTCCTGCCGCTCCAGCGTCCCGCCGTCCCGACGCCCGTCAATCGTAAATCGCAAATCGCAAATCCCATCGACTCCTTCATCGTCGCCAGGCTCGATGGAAAAAATCTGCGCCCGTCGCCGGCCGCGGACCGGCGCACGCTGATTCGCCGTGTGTCTTTCGACCTCATCGGCCTGCCGCCAAAGCCCGACGAGATCGAGGCGTTCGTGGCGGACCAGGATGCGAAGGCTTACGAGAAATTGGTGGACCGGCTGCTCGCCTCGCCGCGGTACGGCGAACGCTGGGCGCGGCACTGGCTGGACGTGGTTCACTTCGGCGAGACGCACGGCTACGACAAGGACCAGCCGCGTCCGAATGCCTGGCCGTATCGCGACTACGTCATCCGCAGTTTCAACGAGGACAAGCCCTATGCGCGCTTTGTGCAGGAGCAGTTGGCGGGCGACGAGTTGTTTCCCGGCACGCGCGACGGCTTCGAGGCGCTGGGCTTCATCGCGGCTGGGCCGTGGGATTTGATCGGTCACTCCGAGGTGCCGGAGTCCAAGATGGACGGCAAGGTCGCGCGGCATCTGGACCGCGATGACATGGTGGCGACGACGATGCAGACCTTCAACAGCCTGACCGTGCAGTGCGCGCAATGTCACAATCACAAGTTCGACCCGATCACGCAGGAGGATTATTACAGCCTGCAGGCGGTGTTCGCGGCGGTGGATCGCGCGGATCAGAAGTATGACGCCGATCCGAAGGCGGGGCCGAAACGGAAGGAGTTGACGGACCGGCAGACGGCGCTGACGAAGCGGAAGAAGGAACTGGACGAAACGATCCTCGTCCGCGCCGGCCAGACGCTGGTGGACCTGGACAAGAAAATCACCGCGTTGTCAAAGGCCGGGAAGAAGGGCGAGGCGTTCGGCTATCACAGCAGCATCGAGAAGCTGCAGAACACCGCGAAGTGGTTGCAGGTCGATCTGGGCCGAAGCGTTTCCCTCGGCCTCATCGTGCTGCATCCGTGCTCGGACGACTTCAACGGCATCGGCGAGGGCTTCGGGTTTCCTGTGCGGTTCAAGGTCGAGGTGTCGGACGACGCGGCCTTCAAGAACAACGTCGCACTGGCCGGCGATTACACGAAGGAAGATTTTGCCAGCCCAAAACTTAAGGCGCTGGCCGTGGAGGCAAAGGGCCGCGCGGCACGGTACATCCGTGTCACGGCCACGAAGCTAGCGCCACGGCAAAATGACTACATCTTTGCGCTGGCCGAGTTGAACGCGCTCGCCACCGATGGCAACAACGCCGCGCTCGGAGCCGCCGTCACCGCGCTCGATTCCATCGAGGCGCCGCCGCGCTGGCGGAAGTTGAACCTGACCGACGGCTGGCAGCCCGGCGCGAGCGCGGCGGACAGCGGCGAACTGGCCGCGCTCCGCCAGGAACGCGATCAACTCGTGGCGAAGGCCGTTTCCGCCGAAGACCAGAAGGAGCGGGCTGGGATCGAGCGCGATCTGGCCGTCGTGAAAACCGAACTGGAAAAACTGCCGTTGCCCAGCACGGCCTACGTGGCCGCCGTTCACAACGGGGGCGGCAACTTTGCCGGCACGGGATCGAAGGGCGGGAAGCCGCGTCCGATTTACGTGCTGAACCGCGGCAGCATTCAGAAGCCGGGGAAGGAAGTCGGGCCGGGCACGTTGGGTTGTCTGCCGGGATTGCCTTCCCGTTTCGAGCTGCCGCCGAACCACGCCGAAGGCGAGCGCCGCGCCGCGCTCGCGCAGTGGCTGACGAGAAACGACAACCCGCTGACCTGGCGCTCGGTCGTCAATCGCGTCTGGCAATATCATTTCGGCCGCGGCCTCGTGGAGACGCCGAATGATTTCGGGCGCATGGGCGCGTTGCCGACGCATCCGGAACTGCTCGACTGGCTGGCCGTCGAATTCCGCGACGGCGGCCAGTCGATGAAGAAGCTGCACCGGCTCATCGTGACCAGCGCGACGTATCGGCAAAGTTCCGCGAGCGTGGCCGCCTTCGAGAAAGTTGATTCGGAGAACCGCCACCTCTGGCGCGCGAACCGTCGCAAGCTCGAAGCCGAGGCGGTGCGCGACGCGGTGCTGCTCGTCTCCGGCAAGCTCGACCCGAAAATGGGCGGGCCGGGCTTCAGGGACTTCGTGATCGAGAAGCCGGAGCACTCGCCGCACTACGAATATCATCTCCACAACCCGGAAGATCCCCGGTCGCATCGCCGCTCCATCTACCGCTTCATTGTGCGTTCGCAGCAGCAGCCGTTCATGACCACGCTGGACTGCGCCGATCCGTCGATGCAGGTGGGCCGGCGGAACGAAAGCCAGTCGCCGCTGCAAGCCCTGGCGATGTTGAACAACTCGCTCATGCTCACGATGTCGAAACACTTCGCCGCGAAGCTGGACAAGCAGGACGGCGATCTGCCCGCCAAGGTGCGTGGTGCCTACTACGAGGCCATCGGCCGCGCACTATCACCGGACGAGGTGTCCGTGCTCACCCGGCACGCGCAGCAGTTCGGGCTAACCAACGTCTGCCGGGTGCTGTTCAACCTAAACGAGTTTTCCTTTGTGGACTGAGGGGAACAGAAGCGAACGAAGAGAACCAATGAACCCATCGCACCAGTCTCCGTGGCATCGGCCGGCTCCGCCTTCCACCTCTTCGTTCCTTTCGTTTGCTGCTGTGCCTCAGTCCCGCCGCGACTTTCTCTGGCGTTCCGGCGGCGGACTCGGCGGCATCGCGCTGGCCAGCCTGCTCGGCGGGGAAAAGCTCCTGGCGGCGGACCCCGCTCCGCATTCCGCGTTCCGCGTTCCGCATTTTCCGCCCCGGGCGAAACGCGTCATCCAATTGTTCATGGGCGGCGCGGCCAGCCATCTTGACCTGTTCGACTACAAGCCGGAGCTGCTCAAGCGCGACGGGCAGAAGAGCGATTTCGGCGAACACGTCGAGGCGTTTCAAGACGGACTCGGCCCGTGGATGAAACCGGTCTGGCCGTTCCAGCCCCACGGCCAGTCCGGGAAAATGCTGGGCGAGACGGTGGCCGAACTCGGCAAGGTCGTGGACGAGCTGGCATTTGTGCACAACCTCGTCGGCAAGACGGGCGTGCACAGCCAGGCGACGTATTTGCAGGCGACGGGATTTCAACTGCCCGGTTTTCCCGGCATGGGTTCGTGGGTCAGCTACGGACTCGGCAGCGTGAACGAAAACCTGCCGGCCTTCGTGGTGCTGCCGGATCACCGCGGCTTCGCGTCGAACGGGCCGAAGAACTGGGACTCCGCTTTTCTGCCCGGCCAGCACGCCGGGACGATCATTTATCCCGGCCAGGAAAATCCCATCACCGACCTGTTCCCCGGCCCGGCCGGCGGCTTCGTCTCGCCCGCAAGTGAAGCCGCCGCCCACGACGTGCTGGCCCGGCTCAACCGCGAACACGCCGCCACGCGCGAGGGCGACGCCCGGCTCGACGCGCGCATCCGCAGCTACGAACTCGCCGCGCGGATGCAGCTCGCCGCGCCCGAGGCCATGGACCTTTCCAAGGAGCCGGATCATCTGCTCAACCTTTACGGCATCAAAAAAAATCCACCGGCCTGGCCGAAGGAGATCAATGCGGAAGAAGAGATGGATTACTTCGGACGCAAATGCCTCGTCGCCCGGCGGCTCGTCGAGCGCGGCGTGCGCTTCGTGCAGGTCTGGAGCGGCAACGACAACGGCTTTCCCCGGCGCAACTGGGATTCACACGAAGACATCCGCCGCGACCACGGTCCGCTCTCGATGGGTTTTGCACGCGGCGCGGCGGCCTTGATCCAGGACTTGAAACAGCGCGGCCTGCTCGACGACACGATCATTCTTTGGACCACCGAGTTTGGCCGCATGCCCAGTTCACAAGGCGGCAAAGGGCGCGACCACAATCCCTATTGCTTCACGAACTGGCTGTGCGGCGGCGGCATCAAGGGCGGCGTCACCTGCGGCGAAAGCGATCAATGGGGCTACAAGCCGCAGGACCGCAATCACCCGACGACGGTGTACGACATCCACGCGACCATCCTTCATCAGTTGGGCATCGATCACACCCGACTCACCTTTCGCAGTAACGGCATCGACCGCCGGCTGACCGATGTGCACGGCGAAGTGATCCCCGGACTGCTCGGCTGAAACCGTGGAAATGTTTCCGGCCTCTGTTTGCGGGTTGATAAAATCAACGCGCCGTTGAATAGATCATCCGGTTCGTCCATCCATCCGGGCACCAACATGAAAAATATTTTTACCCTGGCTCTGGCCGCCGGTCTGATCGTGACGACACCGGCTGCACAACCGGTGGAGCCTGCGCCGGTGAAGCGGGTCGTGCCTTGGGACGTTCCCGCGCTCGCCAAGACCCCGAAGATGCACGCCACCCCGGAACGTCCCGCGAAGGGGATGCGTTCTTTTTTCTACGAGGGCGCGGATTGGAAAGGCAAACCGACCTGGGTGTTCGCCTACTACGCGGCCCCGGCCGGGACGCCGCCCGAGGGAGGCTGGCCCGCGGTGGTGTGCGCCCACGGCGGCGGCGGCACGGCTTATCCCGAATGGGTGAAGAAATGGAACAAGCGCGGTTACGCCGCCATCGCCATGGATTTGGAAGGCCATCTGCCCGGCGGAAAATCTCATCACGTCGAAGGGAATTTCCCCGTCGGAGCCGGCCACGAAAACGCCGGCCCGGCCCGCAAGGACTGGTTCGGCGACCGCGACCTGCCCGACACCGAACAGTGGTTTTATCACGCGGTGGCCGATGTGATCCGCGCCCACTCGCTGCTGCGCTCGTTCCCGGAAATCAACCCCAAGAAGATCGGCCTGACGGGCATTTCCTGGGGCGGAACCATCGTCAGCACTGTGGCGGGAGTTGATGACCGGTTTGCCTTCGTCATTCCGGTGTACGGCGGTGGCTACATTCACGAAAGTGACAACCCGGGACTTTCGCAATGGTTCCCGCCGAAGAACATGACCGCCGAACAGTTTCAGGATTACCGCACCAAGTGGGATCCCTCGGCCCACCTGCCCCACGCGAAGATGCCGATGCTGTGGGCCAGCGCGCTGGACGATCCCGTTTTTCAGGTCAACATCTTTGCGAATTCGGCCAAGGCCGCCGGCGGCCTGAGCACCTTGTGTGTGCGCGCCTGGATGATCCACGGACACGGCTACGGTTGGGAAGAACCGTGGGAGATTTACGCCTTCGCCGACAGCATCGTCAAAGGTGGCGCGCCGCTGCTGACCGTGGGCCGGCCGCAGGCCGACGCGACGACCGGGCTGGTCAGCGCGAAGTACACGGGCGAGATCAAGAGCGCCATGCTGTTTTTCACCACCTCCGGCGGCAACTGGAAAAGCCGGCGTTGGGGAAAGACACCCTGCAAACCAGGCCAGCACGAGGTGGTCGCCGACAAGCCGCTGCCGCCGGGAACCACCGCTTTCCTGGTCAACGCCTGGGACAAGCGCGACAACCTCGTCAGTTCCGAGCTGGTCGTGATCAAACCGTGACGAGCGCCCGGTGTCCGACAAGACGCCCCGTCGGGCCGGTCAGACCGGCATCTTTCGGAGCGCAGTCTTCAGTATTTTCCCGGTGGCGTTGCGCGGCAGCGCGGGGAGCACGATGACCCGCTTGGGCACCTTGTAGTCGGCGAGCTTTTCACGGACGAACTGAAGCAGCGCCTTTTCGTCGAGCGTCACGCCGTCATTGACGGAGACGAAGGCCAGGGGCTGTTCGCCGCGGCGCGGATCGGGCACGCCGATGACCGCGGCCTCTTTCACGCCGGGGAACCGGTAGATGACCTCCTCCACTTCGCGCGGATAAACATTGATGCCGTTGACGAGCAGCATGTCCTTCTTGCGGTCGGTGATGTAGTAGTAGCCGCAGGCGTCGCGATGGCCGATGTCGCCGGTGAGCAGCCAGCCCGCGCGGATGGTGCGGGCGGTTTCCTCCGGCTGGTTCCAGTAACCCTGCATGACATTGCCGCCGCGCACGCAAATCTCGCCGGTCTCGCCGGTGCCGAGAAATTTCCCATCATCATCCTGCACGCTCATCTCCACGTCGGGAATGGGCAGGCCGATGGAACCGGCGATCCACGGCCCGGGCAGCGGGTTCATGCTGACGACGGGGCTGGCCTCGCTCAGGCCGTAGCCTTCGAGCAGCGGCACGGGGACCTTCTCGTTGAACTCGCGCAAAATCTCGCCGGGCAGGGGCGCGCCGCCGCTGATGCAGATGCGCAGCGGCAGGTCCGCCGGCAGGGGCGCCCCGGCCAGCGTGCGGAAAAATTGCGGCACCGCCGGGAGGATGGTCGCGCGGCGATGGATGATTTCCGCGAGGATGTTTTTCGGCTGCTGCAGCGACTTGATGAGCACGAGCGAACCGCCGACGAGCAGCGGCAGGAGCACGCCCACGCAGAGCATGAAGCTGTGAAACATCGGCAGCAGCACCACGAAACGGTCGCCGTCGAACGCGGCCAGCACCTGCCCGCAACTGTTCACGTTGCTCAACAAATTCCCGTGCGAAAGCATCGCGCCCTTCGGATGCCCGGTGGTGCCGGACGTGTAGATGATGATGGCCAGGTCGCCCTCCGCCCGCGCCGCCTGGCTGGCCGGCGGCCCGGCTTCCTCGACGAACTCCTCGACGCGCAAACTTTTCAACTGCGGACGCGCGTCGGCAAGTTTCGCCAGTCCCTCGCCCATCGTCGTGTCGGTGATGATCACGTCCACGCCCGCGTCGGCGAGGATGAAGCCGACCTCGTCGGGCTTGAGGAAATTATTGACCGGCACCGCCACGCCGCCCGCCTCCAGCACGCCGAACAGCGCCGGGATGAACTCCGGGCAGTTCTTCAGCCAGAGCGCCACGCGATCGCCAGGCCTGATGCCGAACTCGCCGCGCAACCGGCCCGCGACGTGCCGGGTCTGCGCGTGCAGGCGGCCGTAGCTGAATTCGTGTTCGCCCCAGAAGACGGCGGTCTTGTCGGGATGCTTTAGGGCCGTGGCGGCGAAGGCGCTGGCTAAGTTCATGGTGCTGGTGTGGGATTAATTGAAAGCGGGCGGAGGAAGGGGCGTCAAGCTTCCACTCGCCGCCGTCGTCCCAGGAAAAAAATTCATGGCGCGGAGTCTGACCGGGGCGCGGCGCGGGCGGTGAATCGAAAAAACTGCCGGGCGCACCCCGGCCGGTCGATGCCATCAATGGCGGGCGGTCCGGTCTCCCGCCCAACTTTCTTGGCGTTGCCGGGATTTTGTCTATAGTGGGCGCGTGATTGACACGGATGAACAACTGGCCGCGCTCCTCCCTCGGCTGCGCGCGGCGAAATGGATCGCGCTCGACACCGAGGCGGACAGCCTCCACGCCTACCCGGAAAAGCTCTGCCTGCTCCAGGTCGGCATCGAGGGCGAGGACGCGCTGCTCGATCCGCTGTCCGCGATGAACCTCGCGCCGGCGCTGGAAATCTTCCACGGCCATGAGCTGATTTTCCACGCCGCCGACTACGATCTGCGGCTGATGCGCAAGGCCTGGGCGTTCCGGCCCACCGCCATTTTCGACACCATGCTCGCCAGCCGCCTGCTCGGCTTCGCCCAGTTCGGCCTCGGCAATCTCGTCGAGCAATGTCTCGGCGCGAAGCTGGAGAAAGGCCCGCAGAAGGCCGACTGGGCTCGGCGTCCGCTCACCGAGCGCATGGAAATTTACGCGCGCAACGACACGCGCCATCTCAAGCCGCTCGCGGACATTTTGCGGAAGGAACTCATCGAGAAAAACCGGCTCGCCTGGCATCAGGAGAGCTGCGCGCGGCTGATCGAGGATTGCTCGGTCATCCGCGAGCCGGACCCGAACGAAGTCTGGCGCGTGAAAGGCTCCCATGGGCTCGTGCCCGCCGAACTGGCCGTGCTGCGCGAGATCTGGCACTGGCGCGAGGGGGAAGCCACGCTCGTCAACAAGCCGCCGTTCTTCATCCTCTCACCCGAGACGATGGTCGGCCTTGCGCAGGCGGCGGTGCTGCAGCGCGACTGCGAACCGCTCCTGCCGCGTCGGTTTTCTCCGCGCCGCGTGGGCGGCGTGCTGCGGGTCATCGAGGTGGGATTGAAATCACCGGACAAGCCGCAGCGCCCCCGCATTACGCACGACCGCCCGACCGAACCCGAGCGCCAGCGTTTCCGCGATCTGGAAAAACACCGCGACCGGCACGCCGCCGAACTCCACATCGACCCGACGATCATCGCTAGCCGCGGCACGCTGCTCGCCCTGGCGCGGAACGGCGCGTCCCCCGCCGAGGTCAATCTCATGAAATGGCAGAGGGACCTGCTCCAGTGACCGGACCGCCCAGCCGTGCTAATCTGGCCTCACCTAAATTGTGATTGCGCTCATCTCCACCCCCGCCAAAAGGACCGAACGGGTTTTTCTCGTCGGCCTTGAGTTTAAGTCCCGCTCCACCTGGGAGGTGCAGGATTCGCTCGACGAACTTTCCGAGCTGGCGTCCACCGCCGGCGGCGTGGTCGTCGGCACCGGCACGCAGAAGCTCGAAGTCCCCGTCTCCGCCACCTTCATCGGCACCGGCAAGGCGAACGAATTCGCCCGCGAATGCAAGGAGCAGAATGTCGACACGGTCATTTTCGACGACGAACTTTCCCCCGCGCAGAGCCGCAATCTCGAGGCGGTCTTCGACTGCAAAGTTCTCGACCGCACCTCGCTCATTCTCGACATCTTCGCGCAACGCGCCCGGACGCGGGAGGGGAAATTGCAGATCGAACTCGCCCAGCTCCAGCATTTGCTGCCGCGCCTGACGCGTTACTGGGGCCACTTGTCGCGCCAGAAGGGCGGCATCGGGATGCGCGGTGACGGCGAAACGCAGCTCGAGACCGACCGCCGCCGCGTGCAGGACCGCATCTTGAAGATCGGCCGCGAACTCGAAATCGTCCGCCGGCAGCGCTCGACGCAGCGCCAGGGCCGCCAGCGCAATCTCTGGCCGCTCGCCTCCATCGTCGGCTACACCAACGCTGGCAAATCGACGCTGCTCAACACGCTCACCGGCTCGACCGTGCTGGCCGAGGACAAGCTGTTCGCCACACTCGACCCGACCACGCGCCGGCTGCGCCTGCCGACGAACCAGAACGTCCTGCTCTCCGACACGGTGGGTTTCATCCGCAAACTGCCGCACGGACTCGTCGAGGCGTTCAAGGCCACGCTCGAAGAAGTGGTGCAGGCTGAGCTGCTGTTGCACGTCGTCGATCTGAGCCATCCGCTGGTCGAGGAACAAATTCTCGCGGTTAACACCGTGCTCGATGAACTCGGCGCGGCGGGCAAGCCGACGCTGATGGTCTTCAACAAAATCGACAAGTTCGAGTCGCGCGAACTGCTGCGGCAATATCTGGAGCGGTTTCCGAACTCCATCGGCGTGTCGGCCAAAACCGGCGAGGGCCGGCCGGAATTTCTCGCGGAACTAGGCGCGCAGTTGCGACCAGTGCGGGAGTTTGTCGAGCTGTCGATCCCGCACGAGCGGGCGGCGGTCATCGCGCGGCTACACGCGGTCGCGCAGGTGCTCGAACGCGATTACGAGGGCGCGACGGCCCGCTTCAAGGCGCGCATTCCGCCACATCTGCACGAGGAGTTCGCGGCGTTCATCAAGGCGAAGTTGAACGGTGTGGGGACGAAGAAGCCGAAGGCGGCGCGGAAGAAGAAGGCGCCGGCCAGCCGCCCGTAGCGGCGACGCCCCGTCGCCGAAGGAGGACCTGGGAGCGCCGGCATCCTGCGGGCGCTCCTAGGCTCTCGCCCAAGAACCGTGTCCAGATGCAACCCCGTGTCGCCGCTCCCGCGTTTCTTCCTCGACGCGGCGGCGCGGGAACGGAATCGTTTCCCCTCGTGACGCAAAAGAAAATCCAGCCGCCCCCCGCCCCCGTCCTGCTCGGCATCGAGTGCGGCGGCACGCGCACCGTGGCGCTGCTCGTTCACGGCCACGAGGTCCTCCGCCACGAAGCTGGCCCGGCCAATCTCCGGCTCGTCACCGACCGGCAATTGCTCCGGCACTTTCGCGCGCTGCGGAAGCGGCTGAACATTTCCCCCGACGCCATCGGCATCGGCATGGCCGGCGCGCGCACGGCGGCTTTGCAAAAAAGAATTCTCGTCGCCGCCGGAAAAGTCTGGCCCGGCGTCCCCTGCCGCGCGACCAGCGATCTGGAAACCGCGCTCGCCGCCGCGCCCGCCGCTGGCCGCACCCATCAGGTGCTGATTCTCAGCGGCACCGGCTCGTGCTGCTTCGGACGTGACGCGGGCGGACGCACCTTCCAGTTCGGCGGTTGGGGCCATCTGCTCGGCGACAAGGGCAGCGGCTACGAGATCGGACTGCGCGCGCTCAAGGCGGTGGTCTATTACCTCGACCGCGACGGCGCATGGTCGTCGCTGGGCCGGCGGATTCTACGGACGCTCCAGTTGAACGAGCCGAACGAACTGATCGGCTGGGCGCAGGCGGCGGGCAAGACTGACCTCGCCGCGCTGGCCGTGGAAGTCTTCGCGGCTGCGCGTGACCGCGATCAGATCGCGCGCGACATCCTCGCCGGGGCCGCGCACAGCCTTGCGAAAGACGCGGCCCATTGCGCGCGCCGGCTGGTGAAGCCATCGGCGCCGGTGCAGTTCATCCTCGCCGGCAGCGTGCTGCTCCGGCAGCCGCGCTTCGCCCGGGCCGTGGCCGCGCATCTCAAAAAGCTCCGGCCCGGCTCGACGGTCACGCCGCTGAAGCGGGAGAGCGCGTGGGGGGCGGTGGAACTGGCGAAGGAGGGGAGACGGAGTGTTCAGTGCAAAGGCAGCACCGGCGGCGATTCGCTGGCTACTGACCTGGGCCAGGCCTCGCCGACCGAGCAGCGGCATCCGCTCTCGATGAATTTTGACACGCTTTCCACCAGCGCGGCCATGGCGCTGATGCTGCGCGAGGACGAGAAAATTCCGGCGGCCATTCTGGGCGAGCGAAGGAAAATCGGGCGCGCGGTGCAATGGATCACGCGTTCGTTTCAGCAGGGCGGGCGGCTGTTTTACGCGGGCGCGGGGACGAGCGGGCGACTCGGCGTGCTGGACGCCAGCGAGTGTCCGCCCACCTTTCGCACGCCGCCGGAAATGGTGCAGGGGATCATCGCCGGCGGGCAGACCGCGCTCTGGCGTGCGGTGGAAGGCGCGGAGGATGATCCCGGCGCCGGCGCGCGGGCCGTGGAATTTCGCGGCGTGAGCCGCGGCGACGTGTTCGTCGGCATCGCGGCCAGCGGACGCACGCCGTTCGTCTGGGGCGCGCTGGCGGAGGCGGCGCGGCGCGGCGCGAAAACCATTCTGCTCTGCTTCAATCCCAACCTGAAAATCCCGCGCGACCGCCGGCCATCGCTGGTCATCGCGCCCGCCATCGGCCCGGAAATTTTGACCGGCTCCACCCGGCTCAAGGCCGGCACGGCGACGAAACTGATCCTCAACATTTTCACGACCCTGGCGATGACGCGGCTCGGCAAGGTCTCGGGCAACCTGATGATCGACGTGAACCCCTCGAACGCCAAGCTGCGCGAGCGCGCCGTGCGGATCGTGCACGAACTGACCGGCGCGGACGCGGATGGCGCGCGCTTGGCGCTGGAAAAATCCGGCTGGGTGGTGAAGGCGGCGCTGGGAAGACTACGGAAGCGCCGGTGAAGGCGCGCGGATCTTTTTCCTGGCCGGCGGGACACCGGCACCTGAGAGCGCCGGCAAGGATGCCAGCGCTCCCAGGGCTTCCGCCAGCCACCGTGTCCAGGTGCGCCCCGTGTTCCTTTTCCCGAAAATAGGGCTTGCACCCGCCCGGCCTGCCCCTAGTGTCCACCCCGCCTGAACGCCGCGTGTGCGGATGTTCATTTGGGCTGAGAAAAAACAGTCAACCAGCAACCTAACCTTCAACCTCCGTTGCCCTGCAACGTCTGGTCCGTTAGGCAATGGAGTCTTCAAGGGGAATTTGTTTCCCCGACCAGGCCTCCCGCAGTCATCCAAGTAAAGTTATGCTCACCATGGAAGAAGCCATGAAGCAAAGCGCCACCCGCTTTGCCGCAGGCGAAATCGTCAAAGGTACCATCATTGAAGTCCGTCCCAAGGAAGCTCTCGTGGACATCGGCTACAAAAGCGAAGGGGTCATCGGCGGCAACGAGTTTGTCGATCTCAAGACCGTCAAGGTCGGCGACGTCATCGACGTGCTGATCGAGAAGCTCGAAGACAAGGACGGCATGGTCGTCCTCTCCAAGGAAAAGGCCGAGTTCAAACAGAACTGGGACCGCATCCTCACCATTTGCAACGAAGGCGGCACCGTCCTCGGCAAGGTCAAAAGCGCCGTCAAGGGCGGCCTCGTCGTCCACATCGGCGTGGAGGCCTTCCTGCCGGCCTCGCAGATCGACATCATTCCGCCGAAGAACCTCGCGCCCTTCATCGGGAACACCTACGAATTCAAAGTCGTCAAGATCAACCAGGAACGCCAGAACATCGTCCTCTCCCGCCGCGAACTCATCGAACAGGAACGCTTCGACCGCCGGTCCAAGCTGCTCTCGGACATGACCCCGGGCGACATCCGCAAGGGCGTGGTCAAGAACCTCACCGACTTCGGCGCGTTCATCGACCTCAACGGCCTCGACGGTCTCCTCCATATCACCGACATGAGCTGGGGCCGCATCGGGCATCCCTCGGAAATCCTCAAGGTCGGCCAGGAGATCGACGTCGTCGTCCTCGATGTCAATCGCGAGAAGGAACGCGTCAGCCTCGGCCTCAAGCAGAAGCTCGCCAATCCGTGGGAACAGATCGAGGCCAAGTTCACCGTCGGCCAAAAGGTCAAGGGCAAGGTCGTCAACCTCGTCCCCTACGGCGCGTTTGTGGAACTCGAACCCGGCGTCGAAGGCCTCATCCACGTCACCGAACTTTCCTGGACCAAGCGCATCGCCAAACCGGCGGACGTGCTCAAGGTCGATCAGGAAGTCGAGGCGATTGTGCTCGGCATCAACCGCGACGAGCAGAAGATTTCGCTCGGCATCCGCCAGCTCGAAGCCAATCCGTGGGACCAAGCGATGGATAAATACGCCCCCGGCACCAAAATCAAGGGCAAGATTCGCAACCTCACCAGCTACGGCGCCTTCGTCGAGCTGGAGGAAGGTTTGGACGGCATGATCCACGTCACCGACATGTCCTGGACCCGCAAGATCAACCACCCTTCCGAAGTCATGAAGAAGGGCGACGAAGTCGAAGCCGTGGTGCTCGAAATCGACAAGGCCAACCAGCGCATCGCCGTCGGCGTGAAACAGCTCTCCGAAGATCCGTGGAGCAACATCGACAAATATTACAAGGTCGGCGACCTCGTCACCGGCCAGGTCACCAAACTCGCCAGCTTCGGCGCGTTTGTCGGCCTCGCCCATGACATCGACGGACTCGTCCACATCTCGCAGATCAGCGAGGAGCGCATCGAGAAGATCAAGACCGTGCTCAAGCCCGGACAGGAAGTGAACGCGCGCGTCATCAAGATCGACAAGAGCGACCGCCGCATCGGTCTCTCCATCAAAGCCGCCAACTACTCGCAAGACCAGTTGAAGGCCGAACAGGCCATCCTCGATTCGCTCAAGCCGGGCGAGGACCTCGTGGCCCTGCAACATGCCTTCGACGCCGCCGACGTGGGGGACGGAGCCAAGCAGGACTGATCGAAGATAGGTTTCACCACGGGCGGGCTGGAAACGGCCCGCCCGTTTTTATTTCACGGCACAAGTGCTGCCCTGGCGCGGCGGGCTGGAGAATGAGCTTGTAAGATTTTTTGCGGCGGCGAGATATTGGCGGTGGCATGAAAGCCCCTTCAAATTGATGAAAACTGTGCGTCTGGGAATCGTGGGCATGGGCAACATGGGCAGATTCCATGCGGACTATCTGCTCCAGCACAAGGTCAGCCGCTGCGAACTGACCGCCGTGTGCAACGCCGGTCCCGCCAATCTCGAAAAATATCAACACCTCAAAACCTTCGCGAGCAGCGAGGAGTTGATCCGCTCCGGCACCGTGGACGCCGTGCTCATCACCACGCCGCATTTTCTCCACACCTCCATCGGCATCGACGCGCTGCAACACGGTCTGCACGTCTTGGTCGAGAAACCGATCTCGGTCCACAAGGCCGATTGCGAGCGGCTGATCGCGGCGCATCAGGGCGGCCGGCAGGTCTTCGGCGCGATGTTTCAGCAGCGCACCGAGCCGAAGTATCGCCGGTTGAAAAGCCTGCTCACCGCCAGCGAACTGGGCGAGATCGTCCGCGTCAACTGGATCATCACCGACTGGTATCGCACCGAGGCCTACTACGCCAGCGGCGGCTGGCGCGCGACCTGGAAGGGTGAGGGCGGGGGCGTGCTGCTCAATCAATGCCCGCACAATCTGGATCTGCTCTGCTGGTTTCTCGGCCGGCCGGCGCGCGTGCGCGGCTTCTGCCAGCTCGGCCGTTATCATGCGATTGAAGTCGAGGACAACGTCACCGCCTATCTGGAATATCCCAACGGCGCGACGGGTGTTTTCATCACTTCCACCGGCGAGGCACCCGGCACGAACCGGCTCGAAATCACCGGCGAGCTTGGCAAGGTCATTTTGGAAAACAACCGGCTCACCTTCACGCGCAACGAATTCTCCATGGTCCAGTTCAGCCGGACCAGCCCCGCCGGGTTTGCGCGACCGGAGGCTTCCACCCTGGACCTTCCGATCGAGGCCGGCGTCGGTCACCACTCCGGAATCGTGCAAAATTTTGTCGAGGCCGTGCTCGACGGTGTGCCTCTGCTCGCGCCCGCCGCCGAGGGCCTCAATTCCGTCGAGCTGGCCAACGCCGTTCTCTACTCTTCGCTCACCGGCCAGACCGTGGAACTGCCGCTCGACGGCGCCGCTTACGAAAAGAAACTCAACGCCCTCATCGCCGGTTCCAAATTCGAGAAGAAGGTCGTCAAGACCGGTGGCGAGGATTTTTCCAAATCATTCAACCGCTGACCACCCCCACTCCACCATGTATTTTTCAGGCATCGCCGACGAAGCGGGCGCGAACCTCGACGCGCAAATTAAGGCCACGCAAACGCTCGGCTGGCAGCATCTCGAAGCCCGCAACGTCGAGGTCACCGGCTTTCCCAAGGCCAATCTGCACGACATCCCCGACGACGCCTTCGACCTTGTCGTGGAAAAACTCGCCGCCGCCGGCCTGAAAATTAACTGCTTCGGCTCGACCATCGGCAACTGGTCGAAAAAGATCGAGGACCCGTTCGACCTCACCCTCGGCGAAGTGCGCCGCGCCATTCCCCGGATGGAGCGGCTCGGCACGAAGTTCATCCGCGTGATGAGCTACAAGGTCTGTGACGGCGAGGAGCAGATGGAGGCCGAGCGTTTCCGCCGGATGCGCGAGCTGACCAGGATGTTCCTCGATGCCGGCCTGCAGCCCATTCACGAAAACTGCATGAACTACGGCGGCATGAGCTGGCAGCACGGGCTCAAACTGCTGGAGAATGTTCCCGGATTGAAATGGGTTTTCGACACCGCCAACCCCGTCTTCAATGCCGACCGCTCCCAGCCCGCGCCACATCCCCGGCAGGATCCGTGGGAATTTTACCTCAAGGTGAAGCCGGCCGTCGTCCATGTTCACATCAAGGACGGAAAATGGAACCCGGTGAAGAACGACGCCGATTACACCTGGCCCGGCGAGGGTGACGGTGCGGTGCGCGCGATCATCACCGATCTGCTGGCCGGCGGTTACGACGGCTGCCTCTCCATCGAACCGCATCTCGCCGTGGTCTTTCACGACGTCACCGTGCAAGCCTCCGCCGAGGCGCAGTTCAGCAGCTATGTGGAATACGGTCGCCGCCTGGAACGGCTGGTTGGCGAAGTCCAGACCGGGCTGGGCCGGGCGCCAACCGCAAAATCAAAATGAGATGTTGACACCCCCCTGCCTTTTTGGTGCCATCACCGTCCCTTAATTGGGGAAAATCTATGTACGCTGTAATTGAAACGGGCAGTAAACAATATCGCGTCGCCCCCGGCGACACCATCGAAGTGGAATACCTGGACACCGAGGCCGGCCAGACGGTCACGCTGGACCGGGTCCTGTTCCTCGCCAATGAGGGCAAGTTCACCGTCGGCCGGCCCACGGTTAACAAAGCCTCCATTGTTGCCGATGTTATCAAACACATTCGCGGACCGAAGAAAGTCGCGTTCAAGATGCGCCGCCGCAAAGGTTATCACCGCACGGTGGGCCATCGTCAGGAACTGACGGTCCTCAAGATCAAAGAAATCAACGCTTAATTGTATGGCACATAAAAAAGGTCAAGGCAGCGTCCGCAACGGTCGGGACAGCGCCAGCAAACGGCTCGGAGTAAAACGATTTGGCGGCGAGCAGGTCACCGCCGGCAGCATCATCGTCCGCCAGCGCGGCGCGAAGTTCACCGCCGGCAGCAACGTCGGCACCGGCCGCGACTGGACGCTCTTCGCCCTCGTCGATGGCAAGGTGCTCTTCGACAAGCAGAGCCGCCGCATCAACATCGTTCCCGCCGCCGCCCCGGCGAGCAACTAGCCCGCCCGGCTCCATTCTCAAGGCGAGGTCAACAGCCTCGCCTTTTTTGTTTCCCAAACCCGCCGCCCAACCTAAGTCTGTTCTTTTTTCAAAACGCCCCTAAACTACTCCGCTCATGTTCATCGATGAAATCAAAGTCTTCGCCCACGCCGGCCACGGCGGCAAAGGCTGCGTGGCCTTTCATCGCGAAGCCTACATCACCAAGGGCGGCCCCAGCGGCGGCAACGGCGGACGTGGCGGCAGCGTCATCCTTCAGGCCAACCACGACCTGAACAACCTCATCGGGCAGTATTATATCCCGCGCCTCATCGCCCCGGCCGGCGACGCCGGCATGGGCAAAGGCATGGACGGCCTCGCCGGCAAGAACCTGATCGTGAAAGTCCCCTGCGGCACGCTCGTCTGGAAACTCCCCGGGCCACCCAAGCCGCTTGAAGAAGTCGAAGAGGAAGTGGAGGAGCCGTATTCCAAGAAAATTCTGTCGTTAAGCACCAGCCACCGTCCGGTCATCCGCCACTCCGGCAGCGAGCGCGCCGTGGAAATCAACTTGGCCAACGAACCCGAAGACGAGAGAAAATCCCTGGCGGACTACGACCGGGACAAGGGCGAACTCGTCGCCGACCTGACCGAAGACGGCCAGCAGTTCGTGCTCTGCAAAGGCGGACGCGGCGGCCTGGGCAACCGCAATTTCGCCACCTCCACGCGCCAGACGCCGCGCTTCGCCCAGCCCGGTGAAGAGGGCGACGAAGGCAACTATTTGCTGGAACTCCGCATCATGGCGGATGTCGGCCTGGTCGGCTATCCGAACGCCGGCAAGTCCACCCTGCTCACCGCCATTTCCCACGCCCGCCCGAAGATCGCGCCCTATCCCTTCACCACCCTGCATCCGCAGATTGGCATCGTGGAATTTCCCGACTGGCACCGGCTCACCGTCTGCGACGTGCCGGGTCTGATCGAAGGCGCGCACAACGACGTCGGCCTCGGCCACGCCTTTCTCCGCCACATTCAACGCTGCAAAATCATCATCATCCTGCTCGACATGGCCGGGACCGACGCGCGCGAGCCGTGGGACGATTACAAGAAGCTGCTCGCGGAACTCGAACTTTACGATCCCGCCATGCTGAAAAAACCCCGCTACGTCGTCGCCAACAAAATGGACGAGCCGGCGGCCGAGGCGAACCTGAAAAAGTTCAAGCGCAAGATCACCAAGACCCCGGTGCTGCCCATCGCCGCCGCCTTCGACGAAGGCATCGAGAAATTCAAGCAGACCATTCGCGAAGCCGTGGCCGTCGCGATGAAATAATCCGCAGACCACGCCCGAGCAGTCGGGGTGAGCCGGTTTCAAACGCCTTCGGGAAGACACACCGGGCTGGAATCTCCAGAGGAAACTGCCTATCGTTCACGCGAAATGTCGCACCAGCCCAACAACTTCTTTGCCGGAACGCAGGTGGTTGCGCTCGTCGAAGTGCGCGGCACGAACAATTCACTCGTGCAGACGACACCGGAGCACGCGGAGTCGAAAGAGATTTGTTGCTCTTCCTTTCCAATTCGTAGGAGACGAGGTAACGAGTCTCATTCTTTTTCCGGAGAAAATCAGAGCCTCCTCACGTCGTCTCCTACAAGGAATGGATTGACGGGCGTTATCACCAGGCATCACTCGCATCACTATTTCGGATTCGCGGAGACGCAGTGGAAACTGTTCCTCAAGGAATCGCCCAGCCGGGTGAAGCCTTTGCTCTACGTCTATCGCGAGCTGCTCACCGGCATTCACTTGATGCGCACCGGCGAAGTGCAGGCGAATCTCGTCACCTTGAACGAGGAGTTTCGGTTGCCCTACATCGGCGACCTTGTCGCCCGAAAATTAGCCGGCCCGGAAAAGTCCGAGCTCGAAGACGCCGACCTCGTTTTCCAAGAATCGGAATACCAGCGGCTGCCGGTCGAATTGCAGGCCGCGCACGAAGCAAGCCAGTTGCCGGAACTGCCGGACGATGAAACGCGGGTGGCACTGAAGGATCTGCTGTTGCGGGTGCGCCTGAAGAGTCGCGTTCCGTGACGCTAGGCGGCTGTTTGTCATGAACACCATTCCACTCATCCTCGCCACAGATCGAGAATGTCTCGAGGCTTGGCGTCGTCGGCCGGGCGCGGAGAACCTGCGGCTGTTGGTCGGGCGTTATGGGGCGTTGGTTTATTCGTCGGCGTATCGGCGGACGGGTAGCGTGGAACTCGCCGTGGAGGTGACGCGCGCGGTGTTTTTGGTTCTGGTCCGGCGCATCCGGCGGGTGCGGAAGAAGACGGTGCTGGCCGGCTGGTTGTTCCACGTCACAGCGGTCGCGTGCCGCAAGCTCACGAGGAAACCCAGACGTCAATGGTTCGGGCGAAAACCAAAGAGCGCAGTGCCCGCCGATGCGCCGCCGTGGGCGCGCCTCGCGCCGGAACTGGATGCCGCACTGGAACGATTATCGTCCGCGCAGCGCGAGGCGGTGCTGCTGCGCGTGCTGCTCGGTGACGATGCGGCGTCTGCGGCCCGGATTCTTCGCGCGAACGAACGGCGCGTTGCGAAGCGTGTCGAGCGCGGGCTGAAGAAGCTCGCCCGGCTGCTGCGGAAACGCGGTGTCACGCAAAATGCGGATGCGGAAACGCTGGCGCAGATTTGTTCTGTCGAGGGTTGCGCCGCGCCGATGCCGGAGGGATTGGCCGCAGTCATTCTGGCCTCCATCGATCAGGGCCTTGGCAGAAGTCCGACGTTTCCGCTGGCGCGGCGGACGTTGTTCGCGCTGGCGTGGGCGCGCTGGCGGAAGGTCGTGATCGGAGTGCCGTGTTTTTTTCTGCTGCTGGCGGCGCTCGCCGGCACGGCCTGGTATGTCGATTCGCTGAC
>Ga0049084_10000122_pt1 | contig 28042 bp, 22 predicted proteins | sample GreLakmeON33MSRF_FD_66720 | JGI IMG/M metagenome (GOLD analysis project Ga0049084, IMG submission 66720) | Freshwater lentic microbial communities from great Laurentian Lakes, MI, USA - Great Lakes metaG ON33MSRF | ecosystem: Environmental > Aquatic > Freshwater > Lake | place: Great Lakes... | reverse complement strand
CGGAAAAAATTGATGAAGTTGTGCTGCGATTGGAAAGTCCGGGCGGGATGGTGCATGCCTACGGTCTCGCGTCTTCGCAATTGATGCGCCTGAAGAATCAGGAAATACCTCTGACGATTTGTGTCGACAAGGTTGCCGCAAGCGGTGGCTATATGATGGCTTGTCTGGCCGATCGTCTGATTGCTGCACCGTTTGCCATTCTTGGTTCAATCGGCGTACTGGTACAGTTGCCGAATTTTTACCGCGTCCTCAAAAAGAACGAAATCGACTATGAAATAATCACAGCCGGCGAATTCAAGCGCACCCTTACCCAGTTCGGCGAAATTACGCAGAAGGCTCGCGAGAAGGTGCAAGAGGATGTGGACGTAATGCATCAGCTGTTCAAGAATTGGGTCAAAGAGCATAGGCCCAGCGTTGACATCGACAAGATAGCGACCGGCGAGACGTGGGTTGGCAAGCAATCGCTTGAACTCAACATTGTCGATGCGCTCGGCACCAGTGATGAATGCATTTTAAATCTGTGCGAAGAAGCGGACGTTTTCGAAGTTGAGTTTGAAATCAAAAAATCAATCCAGGACAAGCTGGGAGCTGTGCTGGAAAACAGTATTGGGCGGGTAATTACCCAGTGGATCGAAAGATCGTCACCCAATAAATTCCAGTAATAGCGCATACGTCAGGAGTATGAGTGGATAAATTCAAGGCATTTCAAGTTAGCGAAACTGGCGATAAACATTTCACAGCGGCCATCGTCGATCGCACGCTGGATGAGCTGCCTGCCGGCGATGTGCTGATCAGGGTCAAATACTCCTCGCTCAATTACAAGGACGCCTTGTCAGCGAGTGGAAACAAGGGAGTAACCAGACAATTTCCCCATACACCTGGCATTGATGCCGCTGGCACGGTTGCGGCATCCACTATCGAAAGCGTGAAGCCAGGCGATGCTGTCATTGTTATTGGTTACGACCTTGGTATGAATACTGCTGGCGGATTTGGGCAATATATTCGAGTACCTGCTGCCTGGGTGGTGAAGTGTCCGCCAGGTCTTAGTCTGCGTGAGTCCATGATTATTGGTACTGCCGGCTTCACTGCTGCGCTCTGTGTGGAGAAGCTGATTACTAATGGTGTCACCCCCCAAGCCGGACCCATACTCGTGACTGGTGCCACCGGTGGCGTAGGCATCTTCGCGGTCGCATTGCTGCACAAACTCGGCTACCAGGTAAGCGCAAGTACCGGCAAACCTGAAGCACATGAGCTATTACGCAGCCTCGGTGCCAATGAATTGCTGGATCGAGCGCTGCTCAGCGCAGAAAACCCGAAACCACTTTTAAAAGAGCAATGGGCCGGGGCAGTTGATGTTGTCGGCGGCGAGACTCTGGCTAATGTCATCAAGTCCATGCGCTACGGTGGCAGTGTGGCTTGCTGCGGACTGGTACAGTCGATAGCTTTCAAAGCGACGGTGCTGCCATTTATTCTGCGCGGCGTAAATCTGCTGGGAGTGGATTCTGTGCAATTACCGCTTTCAGCCAAGGCGGCGCTGTGGGGCAAGCTGGCTACTGCTTGGAAGCTCAGCAACCTGGAATCCTTGTGCCGCGAAATTGGCTTCGATGCTTTATCTGCCGCGTTGCAAGAGGTGCTCGCAGGCAAAGCGACGGGCCGCTATGTGTTGAATCTTGACAGATAGCAACAAGGATCAATCACGGCGCAACCTGGCATTGGTCGCGATCGGAGTCGGGCACAGCATCACCACGATATAAGACGACACAACAAATGTCAGGATAGCGGCAGCCTGGATAACGAGAGACGCCGTCTCATTGATCATGCCTGACTGGGTTGCGACAAATGCAATCAACAGTGAGAACTCACTGATTTGACCAAGGCGCAATCCTGCGTCCCACGCGAGCCGATTGCGCTCGCTGAATCTTCGCAGTAAATAATGAAACACAACGGGCTTTACTGTAAGCGCCAGTACTGCAAGCAATAGTGCGGGTGCGATGATCTGCGGGAACAGGCCCACATTAAACTGAGCGCCAAGGGAGAAGAAAAACAGGATCAGGAAAAAGTCGCGCAGTGGTTTCAGATTGTCAGCAATGTACAGGGCAATCGGGCTGGTTGCCAATGCGACTCCCGCAGCAAATGCGCCTATTTCTGCCGAAAGACCCATAAAGGCTGCCAGTGCACTCATTCCCAAACACCAGCCTATGGCCAACAGGAAAATGTATTCCCGAAAGTGATCGAAGCGCGCGATGAGAGGCACCAGTACATAGTGGGCGGCGTAGTAGGCAAAGGCTATCAACAGAGGGAAAGCGAGCAGTACCCGCAGTGCTGAAGATTGTTCAAGATTGCCTGAATCGAGAAACACGAGCAGGAAGATAGCCATGAAATCCTGTAACAGGAGGATGCCAACCATCAGCTCGCCCATATGTTTTTGATGCAATACCGTAGTCGGCAACAATTTGATGCCAATGATAGTGCTCGAAAAGATCATGCTGAATCCGATTAGCAGGCTCTCGGTATACGAGAAACTGAATAGCAGGCCAGTACCGATACCGAGCAGGATGAAAACTACTGAACTCGCCAGCGTGACGAGCAGCGTCTTCTTTAATGTAGCCATGAGTTTGCTGGGTTGCATATCCAGACCGAGCAGAAACAACAGGAAGATGATGCCGAATTCAGCTATGTCAGTGAGCAGCGCGGGGTCAGAGATCAGTTTGAATCCAAATGGACCGAGGATGACGCCGATGAATATATAGGCAACGAGCAGCGGTTGGCGGAAAAACAGCGCGAACGTGGAAAGCAGTGCAGCGCCACTGAAAATCAGGAAAAACGAAAACAGCAAGGAATCTGGTTCCATGGCTGGCAGGGCTCCTTGTTCAGTTTAACTGGAATGCGGTTTTAACGTCGCCGGAATAATGGCAAGGGTTCAGTTATGGTTGCCTGATAGCCGGTCTTGAAATCAGAGAATGCCTGCAGGCACAGATTCTCGTCTTGATCATGACGCAAATCGAAGGCATTGAAACCGCAGCGAGACATATAGTAAAGCTGGTCCCGCAGCACGTCGCCCATGGCGCGAATCTCGCCCTGATATTTGAAGTGTTCGCGCAATGCTCTTGCATTCGTGTAGGAGCGACCATCAGAAAATTTTGGGAAATTCAACGCAATCAAGGCAAATGCATGCAGCGGCTCGCCGATGTCGGCAACGTTTTCATCGCTATCAAGCCAGATCGCTACGCCGCCGGCATAATCCTTTAATTCGGCCTGGTAATTTTTCCAGAACTTGAAAGGCACGATAAGATTTTTCCCAGGTAGTGCCCGTAACACTTCGGGTCCGCTGGCTTCTTTCAATACGGTCCAGCGATCAGGGGTCAATGCTCCGTCTTTAATCAACTTTGGCATAGACACTTTCCTTGAATGGATCTATTCCTATGCGGTTGTACGTATCGATAAATTTCTCACCCGGCTCGCGTTGTGCTTTATAGACGTTGACGATTTTCTCGACGACATCCGGAATCTCTTCTTGCGCAAAAGATGGGCCGATAATTTTGCCCAGACTGGCTTCGTTCTTTGACGAACCCCCCAGAGAAATCTGGTAATACTCTTCACCTTTCTTGTCGACGCCAAGAATTCCGATGTTACCCACATGGTGATGACCGCAGGCATTCATGCAACCAGATATATTGAGGTTCATCTGGCCGATGTTTTTGAGTTCGGTTAAATCTGAAAAACGCCGTTGCACAGCTTCTGCAATGGGTATGGATTTGGCGTTGGCGAGGGCGCAGAAATCACCACCCGGGCAGCATATTATGTCAGTTAGCAAGCCAAGGTTATGGCTCGCCAGCGCTTGTGAACTGAGCGCTTGCCACAAGGTAAATAATTGGTCCTGTCTTACGTCAGCCAATACTATGTTCTGATGATGGCTGACACGCACCTCACCAAAACTGTAAGACTCGGCCAGAGCGGCCAGATGCTCGAGTTGACGATCAGTGACATCGCCCGGAGCCACCCCGGTTTCCTTGAAGCTGACAGTGGCAATGGCATAGCCTGTCATTTTGTGTGGCCGTACATTTTGCTCGTACCAGTTGGCAAACAGAATGTTGGCTTGTAAATGCCGGGTTAGCTCGGCTGGCTCATTGGAGAGATCCGCATAATTCGGATCCGTAAAGAAACCCTTGCAGCGTGCAATTTCGGCGTCAGTAAGAGTCAGCGCCGAATCCTTGATAACTGCCCATTCAGCCATGACCTTGGTTGTGAACTCTGCCACTCCGAGTTCCTTGACGAGAATCTTGATTCTGGCTTTGTACTTGTTATCGCGACGACCCTCACGATTATAGACTCGCAGAATGGCTTCAAGCGCGGTGAGCAGGTGCTGTTTTTCGACGAACTTGAATACTTCCTGGCCAATGACCGGTGTGCGGCCAAGACCACCGCCGGCGAGAATTCGAAAGCCGATGGTTTCAGCAGGGCCCTTTACCAGGTAGACGCCAATGTCGTGCACTTGGGTCGCCGCCTGATCGATTTTGGTACCGCATACGGCAATCTTGAACTTGCGCGGCAGAAAGGCGAATTCGGGATGGAACGTGGACCACTGCCGGATTATTTCACAGTAGGGGCGTGCATCCTCCAACTCATCGGGAGCAACTCCTGCGAATTGGTCGGTAGTGGTATTGCGTATGCAATTGCCGCTGGTCTGGATCGCATGCATTTCCACTTCGGCCAGATGTGCCAGTATATCGGGCACATCTTCCAGTTGCGGCCAATTGAACTGAATGTTCTGACGCGTCGTGAAGTGTCCATAACCCTTGTCATAATAACGAGCAATATGAGCTAGTTTGCGCAGTTGCGTCGAAGAGAGCAGGCCATAAGGAACAGCGATGCGCAGCATTGGTGCAAGGCGCTGAATATACAAGCCGTTTTGCAGGCGTAGAGGCAGGAACTCACTGTCCTCCAGTTTGCCACTCAGAAAACGATTGGTCTGGTCGCGAAACTGGGCGACACGGTCAGCCAGCATTTGATGATCGTAATTGTCGTATCGGTACATAGGTGCGAATGTTTTCTCTGGAGGAGTCCTATTGTAATCAATGCAATTGTGATTTGTAAGCTGGCCAGAAAATGTGCGCACCGGGCAGTCAAACTGAGCACGCCCGGTCGCGCAGTAGCCTATTCCAGATTCGGAGCCAATAGTCGCGCCATCGCATCCGGGTCCCATTGCTTGCGCGCGGCCAGGTCATCAGATTGCTCACGGGTGATCTTGCCAACTGCGAAATAGCGCGCATCTGGATGGGAAAAATAGAAGCCGCTGACACTCGCTGCTGGCGCCATCGCATAGCTTTCAGTTAATTCCATACCGGTATTCGCGGTAACGTCCAGCAGCTTGAATAAGGTGCGCTTCTCGGAATGATCGGGACAAGCCGGGTAGCCAGGTGCTGGCCGAATGCCCTGATACTGCTCACGGATCAATTCTTCGTTGCCAAGTTGTTCATCCACTGCATAGGCCCAGAACTCCTTGCGCACGCGCTGGTGCAGACGCTCGGCGAACGCCTCTGCCAGTCGATCAGCCAGTGCCTTCACCATAAGCGCATTGTAATCATTGTTCTCTTTCTGATATTTCAAGGCCAACGCATCGACGCCGAGCCCGGTCGTCAGGGCAAAACCACCAATGAAGTCCTCGACTTGATCAGAGTCAGCAATGTAGTCAGCCAGTGACAGGTTGGGCAGGGCATCGGCCTTCGGTGCTTGCTGGCGCAGGAAGTGTAAGGTCGCCAGTGGCTCGCTATTGCCGTTGAGCAATTGGACGTCATTGCTGCCTTGCTTGCGCGCAGGCCAGAAGCCAATTACGGCGCGTGCTTCCAGCAATTGTTCCGAAATGAGTTTATCCAGCATCGCCTGTGCGTCTTTGAACAAGTCCCTGGCGGCTTCGCCAACTTTTTCATCAGTTAATATTGCCGGATATTTGCCCGCCAGTCCCCACGTGATAAAGAATGGAGTCCAGTCGATATATTCAACCAGTTCCCGCAGGGGATACTGCGTCAGCACTTTGGTGCCAACGAATTGGGGTTTTGGCGGTTGGTAGTTATCCCATTCGGCACGCAGGCGATTGCTATTCGCCGTCTGCAAATTCAGCAGTTGCCGTTTCTTGTTGCGGTTCGCGGTACGCTCACGAATTTCCACATATTCCTGACGAATGGCCGAGCAGTAATCCGCTTTATTCTCGGCGTTCAGCAGATTGCTCACAACCGTGACGCTGCGCGAGGCATCCGGTACATAGACGGTGCTGTCATTCTTGTAGTTCTGTTCAATCTTGACTGCCGTGTGTGCCTTCGACGTGGTGGCGCCGCCAATTAGCAGCGGTATTTTGAAACCGAGTCGTTGCATTTCACTGGCGACGTGCACCATTTCGTCCAGCGAAGGAGTGATCAAGCCGCTGAGGCCGATAATATCGACCTTTTCTTCCAGCGCAGTTTTCAGGATTCGCTCGGAAGACACCATTACGCCCAAATCGATGATGTCGTAATTATTGCAGCCAAGTACCACCCCCACGATGTTCTTGCCAATATCATGGACATCGCCTTTTACCGTGGCGAGCAGGATCTTGCCTTTGCTTTGGATGGCACCGCCAGCTTTATCCGCTTCTATATAAGGCAGCAAGTAGGCAACGGCCTGTTTCATTACGCGCGCGCTCTTCACCACTTGCGGCAGGAACATCTTGCCACTGCCGAAGAGGTCGCCGACTTGATCCATGCCGCGCATTAACGGGCCTTCGATTACATGTATCGGTTTGTCTGCTTGCTGGCGAGCCGCCTCGGCATCGGTCTCGATGAATTTGGTAATGCCTTTGACCAGCGCATAGGCCAGCCGATCCTCCACGGATAGCTCCCGCCAGGACAAGTCTTCTACCCGTTCAACTCCGGCGGAGCCACTGGTCGCCTGCGCCACTTCCATGAGTTTCTCTGTCGCTTCGGGATTACGGTTGAGAACGACATCCTCCACCGCTTTTTTCAGTGCAGGCTCGATATCATCGTAAACGGCGAGTTGGCCGGCATTGACAATGCCCATGGTGAGGCCAGCTTTGATCGCGTGGTACAGGAACACGGAATGAATCGCTTCCCGCACAATGTTGTTGCCGCGAAATGAGAAAGAAACGTTGCTCACGCCACCGGATATGTGAGCGTGCGGCAGGTTCTTTTTGATGAATTTGCAGCTGTTGATAAAATCCACGGCATAGTTGTTATGTTCTTCGATGCCAGTGCCAATGGCAAAAATGTTTGGATCGAAGATAATATCGCTTGGGGGAAAATCAAGCTTCTCGACCAGCAAATCATAACTGCGTTTGCAGATGGCATTCTTGCGCTCCAGTGTGTCGGCCTGACCGGATTCATCGAAGGCCATAACAATCACGGCTGCGCCATATTTTTGGCACAGCCTCGCCTTGACCAGGAAATCTTTCTCGCCTTCTTTGAGGCTGATGGAATTCACCACTGCCTTGCCTTGAACGCATTTCAGTCCGGCTTCAATGATGTCCCACTTGGAGGAGTCGATCATCAGAGGTACTTTGCTGATATCAGGTTCTGAGGCGATCAGTTTCAGGAACTTGACCATGGCCCCCTGGGAATCCAGCATGCCTTCGTCCATGTTGATGTCGATGATCTGCGCACCGGACTCAACTTGTTGACGTGCTACTTCCAGAGCTTCGTCATATTTCTCGCCGCGAATCAGATCTGCAAATTTTGTTGATCCGGTAATGTTGGTGCGTTCGCCGATGTTTACGAACAGGGAAGGCTGGTCGATGCTGAATGCTTCCAGTCCGCTGAGGCGACAGGCAGGCTGCAGAACTGGAATTGCTCGTGGCCTCAGATTTTTGACTGTCGCTGCGATTGCGGCGATATGGTCAGGAGTGGTGCCGCAACAACCGCCGACAATATTCACAAAACCCTGACGCGCAAATTCGCCGATAATTGCGGCCATTTCGTCGGGGCCCTGGTCGTATTCTCCAAATTCGTTGGGGAGTCCCGCATTGGGATGCGTGGAGACATAGGTATCCACAATCGCTGCGGTCTCTTCGATATGGGGACGCAGCTGTTCCGCGCCCAGCGCACAGTTAAAGCCGATAGATAGAGGCTGTGCGTGGCTGATGGAATTGCAAAATGCGGCTACGGTCTGACCCGAGAGTGTTCTGCCACTGCCATCGGTGATGGTGCCAGAAATCATGATCGGCAAACTAAAGCCGCGTTGTTCGAAACAATTCTGGATGGCGAAGATGGCGGCCTTGGCATTGAGGGTATCGAAAGCAGTCTCCACCAGCAAAATATCCGCGCCGCCATCTATCAAGCCATTGGCAGAGTTCGTGTAGTCAGCCACGAGATCATCGAAACTTGTGTTTCTGAAGCCAGGATCGTTTACATCGGGTGAAATCGAAGCCGTCTTGCTGGTTGGCCCCAATACCCCGGCAACGAAGCGCGGCTGCTCAGGCGTCGTCGCTGCAATTTCATCACATGCCTCACGGGCGAGCGTGGCGGCACTCTTATTCAGCTCATAGGCGAGATCTTGTAACTGGTAGTCAGCTTGCGAAGCACGCGTAGAATTAAAGGTGTTGGTTTCGACTATGTCAGCTCCCGCGCGCAAGTAGGCGACGTGGATTTGTTTGATCACCTCGGGCTGGGTAAGCGTGAGCAAGTCATTATTCCCGGACAAGTCGTGCGGGTAATCTTTAAAACGCTCACCACGAAACTGTGCATCAGACAATTTCCTGGACTGGATCATCGTGCCCATTGCACCATCAAGCACCAGAATTCGCTGTGCCAGGAGGGTGCGGAGCAAGGGTTCCCGGTTTACCGGAGTAGTTACTTTAGTCATTCACCTGTGCCTGAAAATTCACGAACATCGATGTATTGGGGGACTCTAAAAAAGTCGGCAATTCTAGCAGACCCCGTGCCTGTGTCTTGCAATAGAATAACTGAGCAATTCACTCAGGTATTCTAATTCAATTGCGAATGGAGTAATATCGGCCGCTGTCGTTTCGAGAATTGAGAGAATTACCCATGGTTAGCATCACTGAATCTGCGCAAGAATACCTGAATCAACTGCTCAAGAAGCAGAACTGTGAAGGCATTGCGGTGCGAGTTTTCATCCTGGATGCAGGCACACCTAAAGCCGAAACCTGCATTTCATTCTGTCGCCCCGGGGAAGAGAAAGGGGACGACGAAGTGAAACAATATGAAAGCTTCAAAGCCTTCATCGACCTGCATAGTAAGCCTTTTCTGGTGGACGCGGTAGTGGATTTTGCCAAGGACTCCATGGGCGGTCAGCTCACTATCAAGGCGCCCAATTCACGCCTGCCCAAGCTGTCAGACAGCAGCTCCATCGCGGATCGGGTCAATTATGTCCTGTATAACGAGGTCAATCCTGGACTGGCTGCCCACGGTGGCAATGTTACTCTGGAAGAAATCTTCGAGGATGACGTGGCGGTGCTGCGTTTCGGTGGCGGTTGCCAAGGATGTGGCATGGTCGATGTGACATTGAAGCAGGGTGTTGAAAAAACCTTGTTAACGCAGATACCCGAATTAAGGGAAGTGCGAGATGTGACCGACCACACCGTCAAGGAAAACGCGTTTTATCAGTAACTAGGCCTGGGCGGGATAATACCTGGCCAACTCTGCGTAGAGCTTGTCCTGGTAGGCGGGGTCCGCCGGATCCAGCTGTTGCATGACTTCTACCAGATATTCATTGTCCTCGCGTCCATGCCAGACTTTTTGATAACTGCCTTGTTTATAGCCGTGATCCTGTCTAAAGAAATTCAGCACATTCTTACCAACGTATTGGCAATAAAGTGCCGTCCAGTCCATTTTGCAATCTGCCATAATCGCTTCAAATATAGCTAATTCTATGCGGCGGGAAGCGGATAGGGCGATCAGCAATTCCAGCTTGTTGAGCAAGTCCAGGCTGCGGGGGATGTATTGGCGAGAATCGAACTCAATGACAGATTGTTGCTGAGCCGCTGCCAGGGATTGCTGCAGCACTGCTAATGCCTTCGATTCATTCCCGTAATTTTGCAGAAGTATTTCTGACAAGATGAAATGCCAGATATCAATCAGCTCCATCTGCAATTGCGGTAAATCCATGGCCTGCTTTTTCCACCACTTCCAACCGTGGTGTTCGATTGCTTCAGATCCTTCAATGACCACCGCTCGCAAGTACGGGTATTTGGCCGCCACCCAATTCGGGTCCACCTTTTCGTTCATGCCGGATTGCAAGCACAGCATTGTGCTCGCCTGTTCTTTAGTTAGCATGCTGAGTGGTTTCCCGGGTTGATACTAAGCCAGCAGGCCTAATCAACATTGATCGACTGGAGTTTTGCTTGCTTGGTGAGGGAGGTCAGCATCTCTTTTCTGCTGCGCAGCATGTCTTTATAGGACTTGCGGGCTGCGATTATCTCGGCATCGCTGCCATCAGAGGCGTCCAGTTCTTTTAGCCAGGCTTCCAGCACCTGAATTTCACTATTCAGTTGCTGGGTGCCTTCCTCAATGAGCTGCTTGTCAATGCTGACATTGCCCGCATCTGAGTTTTTCTGTTGTCTTGCCATGACCGATTTCTCTCGTAACCCCGCGATCCAGCGCTTTCGCGGGACTCTCAGTCTGCGCCAGTGCCCTGGAAACTGCCAACTGGATTAAATGCCGCCGTTCTGTTCCAGACTGACCACAGTACATCCTCTGCCAAGCAGAAGCACTTCAGGATGTCATAGACCTTTAGAGTGGTCAAGATTTCACATTCTGCTGCCACCACACCGAGTGAAACTCCCGCGGTGTGCAGTGATTGCCAGGGCGCCCCAATACTCAACCATGTATTTTATGTCGCTCTTTCGAATCAAACGCAGGTGGGCATAGCCAATCCCGGCATAGGGGAAATCCAGATTATTAATGGCGTCCAGATCCAGCTTGCGTAATTGAGCATTGGTCAGTTTGACGCTATCAGCGGACTTGTCATGCAGGAATTCGGCGATAGCGGCGGTTTTAAACAGGCGCGCGGTATAGCGCTCCATTGCCTCGGATTCCAGGCTGCTTGCTTTCATTTCACTGCGAGTGAGCATGCATAACTGGCTATATGCACCCCATAAAGGCAGCTGTTGCTCGCACAATTGTGCCGCTTCGGTGAAATTTCCAGCATTCTTCAATTTGGCGACGGTATCTTGCCAGGATTTAGGACTAACGCTGGCTGTTTTCGGTTTTTGAGTATTGGTTTTCGCCACTACTACTGGTTTGGGCGCTACCCGGCTTTCTGGGCGCGTATTTTCATTTTCAGGTGTGGCGGAGTCGGCACTCCTCTCGAGCGGGGGTAGGGGCACACTCCGGTCTACATTGAATTCTACTGCCATCGTCTGGTATCGGTGCAGTGCGAATACGGTCAATCCCAGCAATCCGAGTGCGAACAAGATGGATAGAAGTGCCAGCATGCGCAGTGCAATCCTGATGGTTGATGGAATTCGCGTTAAATTTCTTGCGGCGGTCGGAGCTGTCGAATACCGGATGGCCCGATACTACCAAATGAGTGGGCAGGACGCCGATGGCAGCGCCTGTGATTGCGGCAGCTACATTCATGACATGGCAAGGATTACAGCGCCGGCCGCGCCACAGCACATCGAGTTATCGCTTGACTGTGTCAGTCAAGCTTCTTAGAATCCCCCGCTGCTCGAACAGGCTGCCTGGCAGCCGTTCATTGTCCCCTTCGTCTAGAGGCCTAGGACACCGGGTTTTCATCCCGGCAACAGGGGTTCGAAACCCCTAGGGGACGCCACTTTCAGTAATACTTGGTTGCAATCACGAGTGTTGTAAGCATAAACAAGCCCGGCTCATCCCGGGCTTTTTTATTGGGATGGCGGCGTGTTTGCCATACAGGCTCGCAACAGACATACTCCGCTGCCCATAAACCTTTCCATTTTCCTAACCATCCAAGCGCAACTCGCAGCCCACCAATCACGATGACAATTGCCATTTCCATCAAGCAGCTTGAGAAAACCTATGCCAATGGTTTTCATGCCCTCAAAGGCATTTCGCTCGAAGTAGAACAGGGGGATTTCTTTGCGCTGCTAGGGCCCAATGGCGCCGGCAAATCCACCACCATTGGTGTTATTTCCACGTTAGTTACCAAATCCGGCGGCTCGGTGGAAGTGTTTGGCCGCAATGTGGATACGCACATCTACCAGACGAAGCTGGACTTGGGCGTGGTGCCGCAAGAAATTAACTTCAGCCAGTTCGAGCGGGTGCGGGATATTGTCATGACGCAGGCGGGCTACTATGGCTTGCCAAGGCAAATTGCCGCCGAACGTTGTGAGAAGTATTTGCGCAAACTGGGTCTGTGGGAGAAACGGATGGACCGTTCGCGTTCGCTCTCCGGTGGCATGAAGCGTCGTCTGATGATTGCGCGAGCTCTGGTACACGAACCTAAACTACTAATTCTCGATGAGCCCACGGCTGGTGTGGATATCGAGTTACGGCGCTCGATGTGGGAGTTCCTCACTGAAATAAACCGGCAAGGGACCACCATCATCCTCACTACACATTATCTCGAGGAAGCCGAACAACTCTGCCGCAATATAGCGATTATCGATGAAGGTGAAATAATCGAGAACACCAGCATGCGCAAATTGTTAAGCGAACTTGACTCGCAAGTCTTCATTCTCGATTCGCCCGCGGTGGTCAAGTATGATCTCGAGCTGGCAATGGAAAATGTGCAGGTGCGAGTAGTTGATGAGCACAGCATTGAAGTGACTGTCGCGCATAGCCGCAATGTAAATGAAGTTTTTTCCAGGCTGACTGAGTTAAACATTCCCATAAGCAGCATGCGCAACAAAACGAATCGTCTGGAGCAATTATTTGTATCCAGACTCAACGCCAACGAAGCCAAGAACTAGTCTATGTTTGACAATCATAAATATATTGCTTTTGAAACAATTGTGATCAAAGAGGTGCGCCGTTTTATGCGCATCTGGGTGCAAACACTGGTACCACCGGCCATAACTATAGGTTTGTATTTTGTTATTTTTGGAAATCTGGTTGGACAGCGTATCGGGGATATGGGCGGATACAACTACATGGAGTTCATCGTACCCGGATTGATCATGATGTCGGTTATCCAGAATTCCTATTCCAATGTGGTGTCCTCCTTCTTCAGTCACAAGTTTCAGCGCAGCGTTGAAGAGCTGCTGGTTTCACCGGTGCCGAATTACATCATCCTGTCAGGCTTCATTGCTGGGGGTATGGCCAGAGGCTTGGCAGTTGGAGTCATCGTCACTGCCTTATCGTTATTTTTTGCGGACCTGCACATCCAGCATCCTTTGCTGACCATCGCCGTTGTACTGCTGACTTCGATAGTATTTTCCCTGGCAGGTTTTATCAACGCACTCTATGCCAATAACTTCGATGACATTTCCATCATTCCAACTTTTGTGCTGACTCCGCTGATCTATCTGGGTGGGGTCTTTTACTCAATCCAGCTATTGCCACCTTTCTGGAAAATTGTGTCAGTCCTGAACCCGATCTTTTACATGGTAAATACTTTTAGATACGGCATTCTGGGAACTTCGGATGTCAATATTATTTGGGCATTCGTAATTCTCGGTGTGTTTTGTGTCGTACTCTACAGCGGTTGCATTGTATTGCTGCGACGCGGTACCGGGTTAAGAAACTAGCGTCAGATTTGATTTATGGCAACAAATCCGCTTGGCCAACAAAGCAGCAGTCCAACACGCTACGATGCTTCGGTGTTGTATCCCATTCCGCGCTGGCCAGCACGTTCTTTACTGGACATCGACAAAAAAATTCTGATGTATGGAATCGATCACTGGCATGCGTACGAACTGTCGTGGTTGGATAAACAGGGGTTGCCACAAGTAGCCATTGCGGAGTTTTTTTTCAATTCCAATTCTGAAAATATAATCGAATCGAAATCACTGAAACTGTATTTGCACTCGCTTAATTCAGAGCGGTTCGCAGACATTGCCCAGGTGTCGGCTCTGATAACGCAGGACTTGTCAGCAGTAAGCAAATCAGAAGTCAAAGTTACCATTCGTAATCTGGATGAAATTGATCCAGCAGACAGGCGAGCAGGGCGCTCAATCGACGCTGCTACCTTGAATGAGCCAGCAGATGAACCAGATGCGGCCCTGTTGCTTACACAATCAGAAAAGGTCGATGACGAACAACTATATTCGGATTTGTTTCGATCCAATTGTCCTGTTACGGGCCAGCCAGACTGGGCCAGCTTCGAGATTCGTTATAGTGGCAGCAAGATCGATGAATCGGGCTTGCTGACATATCTTTGCTCCTATCGGCATCATCAGGACTATCACGAGCAATGCGCGGAACGTATATTCAGGGACATCTGGCTGCAGTGTCAGCCACAGGAACTCCGCATTGGACTTAATTTCCTGCGACGCGGTGGCTTGGATATCAATGTATATCGCAGCACGGAGCCCGTAACATCGGATAGCGTCAATGCCAGATTGGTCAGGCAATAGCCAACTTGTAATAAACAGGTCACTGAGCTAGAGTTACGCCCGATTTTTGTTTCCCCGTGAATGACAGAACAAGGCATGCAATATGCCAAAAAAAATACGGTGAGGTGTCCGAGCGGTTGAAGGAGCACGCCTGGAAAGTGTGTATACGGCAACGTATCGAGGGTTCGAATCCCTCCCTCACCGCCAACTTGATTAAGTGGCCATTATTTCCCATAATCCGCCGCTGCATAGAAAGGTCTATGCTAAGATGCTTTATGGTAACTCTTGTCGGTCCCCGCGCAATGATAGGTTATGAACCCCGCCAGGCCCGGAAGGTAGCAACGGTAGTAACTGGTTCATGTGCCGTGGTGCGGCTGGCAAGAGCTACCACCCGCTTGCAGCCCCAGATCAAAAGTGACTAAGTCGACATTTCCCTACTGACGATAACAAGATGAGCTATCAAGTACTTGCCAGAAAGTGGCGGCCAAGTAACTTTTCGCAAGTGGCGGGCCAGGCGCATGTGCTCAAATCCCTGATTAATGCGCTCGATAATGGACGCCTGCATCATGCCTATCTGTTCACCGGAACTCGCGGCGTAGGCAAAACTACACTGGCGAGGATTCTCGCGAAATGTCTGAACTGCGAAGTTGGTGTCAGTTCCACACCATGTGGAGAGTGTGGTTCCTGTCGTGAAATCAGCGAGGGCAGATTCATTGATCTGATTGAAGTCGATGCTGCTTCACGGACCAAAGTAGAAGACACCAGGGATTTACTCGATAACGTACAATACACGCCATCGCGCGGGCGCTTTAAAGTGTACCTGATAGACGAAGTGCATATGCTATCCACGCATAGTTTCAATGCACTGCTAAAAACCCTGGAAGAGCCGCCTCCCCATGTCAAGTTCCTGTTCGCCACCACTGATCCGCAGAAATTACCCATAACTGTTTTGTCCAGATGTCTTCAATTCAATCTGAAGAATCTGAGTCCGCAGCAAATTACCGAATATCTTTTACAAGTTCTGCAACACGAAAAAATTGAATTCACCGAGGATGCCATCTGGCAGATTGCTGCAGCTGCGAATGGCAGTATGCGTGATGCGTTAACTCTGGTCGATCAGGCGATATCGTATTGCCAGGGCAATATCGCAACAGCGGGCGTTGTCGAGATGCTGGGAATACCCGAGCAGCAGAAGATATATGCATTGCTCACGAGCATGAGTACTGGCAAGGTAAAAGACGTATTTGCACTCATTCTCGAACTGGCGGAGCACACGCCAGACTACTTGCATACTCTGGATGGTTTGTTGTCAGCTCTGCATCGAGTGGCCTTGATGCAAGTAGTGCCGGATGCAATCGACAATAGTCTCGGTGACAAAGTGCAACTACAGTCTTTGGCCCTGACATTAACACCTGAAGATGTGCAGCTTTTCTACCAGATGGGCATTAAAGGTCGTGATGATCTCCGCCTTGCAGCTGACGCGCGCTCGGCGTTTGAGATGTTGCTATTGCGCATGATGGTGTTTTCGCCCAATTACGTCGTGCTGGATCAGCGCGCGCAAACCGGTGCATCAGCTGCAGTGGTTGCGGAAGTCGAAAAAAAAAAGACTAGACCCGCATTAGGGACAGTCACTTCCAAGCCCGTTCAACCCAAGGTTTCCTCGAGCGGTCTTGCGAATAATGATGTAGCACTGACTCCGGCAGTGGACATTCCGAAAGCCGCCAATCATGCTACCAATCCGCCACCGTTGTCGGCACTGACACACCAGGTCTGGCTGGAATTATTCAAAACAATGAATATTGGTGGCATTACCGGAAATGTTCTGGCGAATTCCGAATTGGTAAGTGTGGCAGGTAGCATTGTAAGTCTTGTACTTGATCAAACCCAAAGTGCGGTATTCAGCACTGAACTGGTTCCAAAGCTCGAGCAAGCGCTGTCGGCTTTCTTCAAAAGCGAAATCAGCGTGCAGATTAGCTGTGGTGCAGTGAGTGCAGAGACTCCGGCAATGCGCAGTCAGCGGCTGCAGCAGGAACGTCACATCGAAATGGTGAATGAGTTCGAGAGTGATGAGAACGTACAGGAATTGGTGAAACGTTTTGCAGGCACTATCGCGAAAGATTCTATTGCTCCAGTACATGAGCGGGGAAGTGAATGACAGATTTCAATGAAATACTAAAACAAGCAAAGCAGATGCAGGAGCAGTATCAGAAAGCCCAGCAGAATCTGCATAACCAGATTGTGGAAGGTGAGTCCGGCGCAGGTTTGGTGCGGGTCAAGATGTCAGGAAGACACGATCTGGTTAATGTAAAGCTGGATGACGCACTGATGAGCGAGGACAAGGCAATAATTGAAGACCTCATTGCGGCGGCAGTAAATGACGCCGTTCGGAAACTGGAAGAAGTCAATAAACAAGCGTTTGGGAATATGGCCGGCGGTTTAAAAATGCCTTAAGGTTTCAAATTTCCGTTTTAGCATTTGAGAGTATCGATGAATTCAAGCCCACTTATAGATCAACTGATAGAGGCATTTCGCTGCTTGCCTGGTGTCGGTCCCAAATCAGCTCAACGCATGACCTTGCACTTGTTGGAGCGAAATCGAGCGGGCGGACAAAAACTGAGTCAGTCCCTGATTCAAGCACTGGATAAAGTGGGCAATTGTTCCCTGTGTCGCACTCTCACGGAAGAGCCAGTATGCAGGATCTGCGCGAGCCCTTCGCGTAGTCAAAAAATTTGCTGCGTTGTTGAGTCACCGGCAGATGTATTCGCCATAGAACAATCGAGTTTCTTTCGGGGAGTGTATTTTGTATTAATGGGGCATCTGTCACCAATTGATGGCATTGGTCCCGAACAATTAGGGATTGCGCAATTGCTGGAAAAGGTGCAACAGGGTGTCATCGAGGAAGTCATTCTGGCCTGTAACTCCACCGTTGAGGGTGATGCTACGGCATATTACATTGCTGATCAGCTGCAAGGTCTGGATGTGATCGTCTCCCGTATAGCCCACGGTGTTCCCGTCGGCGGGGAGTTGGAATTCGTAGATGGCGGCACACTTACGCACGCATTTTCGGGTCGCAAGAGAATGGAAAATGCATAGTGGATTAAGCACCGCCGATGGATCGGCGATAGAATTGATTGATAGCTCGGCAGCATTTGCAGCGCTGGATAGTGAGCTTGCAGCCTGTAAGCACATTGCTCTCGATACAGAATTCATGCGAACCAACACGTTCTATCCGTTGCTGGGGCTGCTTCAGATCGCTGACCATCGCGGATGTTATTTGGTAGACCCACTGCCGATGCAGGATTCCAGATTACTTGGTGAGTTCTTGCGATCCCCCAACCATACCCTGGTATTGCATTCTTGCAGCGAAGACTTGAATTTAATGTACACCGCGCTTGATGCTGTGCCAGCTGCGGTGTTTGATACACAGCTGGCGGCAGCATTCCTGGGACTTGGTTTTAGTCTGAGTTACCAGGCGCTGGTGCATGACATACTTGGAATTGACATTCCGAAGGACGAAACGCGCTCGGACTGGTTGCAGCGACCGCTGACTGATACGCAAAAAATTTATGCTGCAACAGACGTACTGCACTTGCTGGAGCTGCGCGATTTGATGGAGGCGCAACTAAAAGCTAAAGGCATTTTTAGCTGGTTTGAAGAAGAGTGCAGGGACTTGCTCGTAGTTGCTCCACAATCTGAGCTTGCGGACAATTGGCAATTCAGCTACGCGAACATTAATAACGCCTGGCGCCTGCATGACCTGGGGCTGCAACATTTGCAAAAATTGTGCGTCTGGCGGGAACAGGAAGCAAGGCGGCGTAACAAGCCACGTAGCTGGATTGCCAAAGACGCCGACCTGATGCTGATCGCCGCTGGGTTAGCCAACGGCGTAGCTGTGAACGGGACGGCTCCTGACCTTGCTGCATTATCGGCATTGGAAGGGGTGGACAAGCATATACTGAATCGCTACGGCAGCGAGTTGGGAAAATTGCTGACGTCTGCATCGATTCCGACCATGACCATCGACCGGGAATTACTCAACAATCCGCTCTCGGTTCACTCCCGTAATAAACTGAAAGCCTGTCAGCGTATTGTGCAGGAACTCGCGCAGGACTTGACCATTGCGCCAGAGTTGATAGGCAGGAAGAAAATTATTGTTGAATTGGTCAAGGAATATGCTCAGGAAGGAGCAGTCGAATGGCCAGCAACGATCAGCGGTTGGCGACGGGCGTTGCTGGAACCGGCGCTTACGCCAATACTGACGAGCTAGCAATTGGCAGGAGATTGATATGTCTGCAACGCAAGAAAAATTTTGGGAAAAGCCACTCCAAGCCCTGACCGAGCTTGAGTGGGAAGCGTTGTGTGATGGTTGTGGCCGTTGTTGCCTTAAGAAGTTGACAGATTCAGAGGGCGAACAAATACAGTTTACGCGCGTGGTCTGCCGCTACTTTGATGAGCGCAGCAGTCGCTGTAAATGTTATGGTGAACGCACGCAACTGGTACCGGATTGTTTTAATGTGAAACAAATGGATATTGGCGCGGTAAACTGGATGCCTGATACTTGTGCCTATCGATTGCGCTTCGACGGAAAACCCTTGTTTGATTGGCACCCGCTGGTGGCGGGATCCAGGGATAAGATGCAGGCGGCCGGAATCAGTATTGGTAAACGAGTAATCTCCGAGGAATATGTACATCCCGATGGCTACGAGGAACACATCATCCGCTGGGTAAAGGCATAATGGAATCAGGTACCAATTACTGGATGCTATGGAGCATTTATTTGCTGGCCAGCGTCGCTTTTTTCGTCGTGTTCTGGCGCATCACACGTTTCAAAAGTCACAAGTGGCTAAGCCATTTACTGCGCGGCGGCATGCTGGCAGTTGCCCTGACCCCCTGGTACGCCAACCAGCAAAGCACGGTGCTGGCACCGGCACTAATGGTAGCTATGCTGGATGCGATAACAATTGGCGGGACAGCGGCTGTGCGAGCACTGGTGCCACTGGTGCTGGCGGTGCTGCTGGCGCTCGTTGTGGCCTCGGTGTGGTATGTGATTTCGGTAAAAATTGGCCGTAAAAGTATTAAAAAACAATCAGTTGCGACTAAAAACTAAGAGTCCACTTCGAAACAAAGCCAGTCCGTGTCTTCCCCCCGTGCGCATTTTCTGCTTGAATCGTGCCCCCTGACCCTCAATTATTTCTAAAAGAGTCAATAAAACAACAGCTTAGTTTCAGGAGTAGCTTATGTCTGGTCATTTCAGTTCACTGGTATTTATTATGCTGTTGGTAGGCGCTGCCGGCGGCATCATCAATTACTACACGCTTGCCACCAAGCAAATCGCCGATTTGGCCGTTATGCGTCGCTGTATCATGCTCGGCATACTGATGACCTTCCTCGTACCTTTTATTCTCAGCCTGTTTGGCAGCAGCTTGATCGTCGATAGCGAAGGAGATCCGGCACGCTTGCTCAACTATGTCGCCATCTGTCTCGCAGTCGCAATCTCTCCCCGCTTTCTGATGGTGAACCTGTCTGAGCATGTCCTCGCTGAGACGCGCGCGACTCGGGATAAGGTCGAACTTCTCCAATATCAATTGCGACAGTTGCAGGAAGAGCTGTTGCCTTTGATTGATACCGACACTGAAGATGACAGCCTAGCACCAGCTACGAGGGTCGAGCACGTAAATCCTGCAGAACTCGATTCAACTTCTTCAAAGGTATTGAAGACACTTGGTTGCGGTCGATTTATATATCGGTCGTTGCCTGGCCTTTGTCGCGAAGCAGATACCGATGAATCCACGATGATGAAAACATTGAGTTTCCTGACGCTGAAGTCACTCGCGGGCAAGATTGGCAGTCGCAAGGGCGTCAGGTGGTATATTACTGAGCGCGGTCGATTTTTCGTCGAGTCCAGCGCCTAGTATTCGAGAACTCTGCCAAACTTCTCGCAAAATTCGTTCATGCAGCTGATCTTCGCAACGAAACTTGATAGCCATGCCTGATTCCGGCACGGGCCGGTTTTTCTGTATTAATCAAACGTCGCTGTTTACAATACCGCATCATAAAAATCGCAGTGGAATAGTTCAATGAATTTTACCGGTACCGAGGATTACGTCGCTACAACTGAGTTGCAACTCGCCGTCAATGCCGCAATCAAATTGCAGAAACCGTTGCTGATCAAGGGTGAGCCGGGAACCGGCAAGACCATGTTGGCGGAACAAATTGCACTGGCACTAAATCTGCCTCTCATTCAATGGCACATAAAGTCTACAACCAAAGCCCAGCAAGGATTGTACGAATACGATGCCGTGTCCCGACTGCGAGATTCGCAGCTGGGCGAGGACAAGGTTCACGATATTTCGAATTATATTATTGAAGGCAAGGTCTGGGAGGCATTCAGATCCGAGCAACAGACCGTCCTGCTTATCGATGAGATTGACAAGGCAGATATAGAGTTTCCCAATGATTTGTTGCTTGAACTCGACAAAATGGAATTCTATGTTTATGAGACAAAACAGATTATCAAGGCGGTAAAGCGCCCCATAGTAATCATTACCAGCAACAATGAAAAAGAATTGCCCGATGCCTTTCTGCGGCGCTGCTTTTTCCATTACATCGAATTTCCTGACACCGTTACTATGGAAAAAATTGTCGACGTACACTATCCCAACATCAAGCAGGAACTGGTAAGTCAGGCAATGGATATTTTTTTCAACGTGCGGAAAATTCCCGGGCTGAAGAAGAAACCCTCAACCTCTGAGCTGATTGATTGGCTAAAATTGTTGATGGCGGATGACCTTCCCGAAGATGTGCTCAAGAATCATGATGCCAAAAAAGCTATCCCGCCGTTATATGGTGCATTGATAAAGAACGAGCAGGACGTTCACTTGCTCGAAAAACTGGCATTTATGCATAGAGCCAGCAGGTAGCAGGTAGCAGGTAGGGGTAACAATCAGCATGCTGATAAATTTCTTGATGACTTTGAAGAACGAGAAGTTACCGGTCTCGTTCACCGAGTTGTTCACATTGCTGGAATGCCTCAAGCAAAATATTATTTTCGCCAATGTCGATGATTTCTACTACCTGGCCAGAATCTGCCTGGTAAAGGATGAAAAAAATTTCGACAAGTTCGATAAGGCATTCGCAAAGTATTTCGAAAATGTCACGGCCCTGGACGACCTGTCGCTTTACCAGATTCCTGACGATTGGCTGCGCAAGCAAATCGAGTCCATGCTTTCAGATGAGGAAAAAGCCAAAATTGCCGCGCTTGGTGGTCTCGAAAAATTGCTGGAAGAATTCCGCAAACGCATGGAAGAGCAAAAAAAGCGCCATCAAGGTGGTAACAAATGGATTGGCACCGGTGGTACCTCTCCATTTGGTGCGTATGGCTACAATCCCGAAGGCATCAGGATCGGACAGGAAGGAGGGCGCAACTCACGGGCCGTTAAAGTCTGGGACAAGCGCAATTACCGCGATCTCGATGATTCTGTTGAAATTGGTACGCGCAATATCAAGATGGCGTTACGCCGGTTGCGTAAATTTGCCCGCACCGGGGCAGCTGAGGAGCTGGATATTGATGACACCATCCGCTCGACTGCGCGTAACGCGGGAATGCTGGATATCAAGATGGTGCCGGAGCGGCACAATGCCGTGAAGGTCTTGTTGTTTTTCGACGTGGGCGGCTCCATGGATCCGCATGTGAAATTGTGTGAGGAATTATTTTCTGCAGCCAGATCTGAATTCAAACATTTGAAGTATTTTTATTTTCACAATTTCTTGTATGAGTCAGTCTGGACAAAAAGCCTTCGTCGGCATGCTGAAACAACGTCCACGATGGATATAATCAACAAGTACAGTAAGGATTATAAAATCATTTTTGTAGGCGACGCGACCATGGCACCATACGAAGTGAGTCATATTGGTGGCAGTATTGAGCACTATAACGAAGAGTCTGGTGCGATGTGGATTAAGCGCATAGCTGACGCTTATGATCACCTGGTTTGGATAAATCCAACCGCAAAAGAATACTGGCAGCACAGTTACTCCATCGAGATTGTGCGCGAATTGCTAGAGGACAGAATGTTCCCGCTTTCAGTCAAAGGCTTGGAAGAAGCCATGACATTACTCACCAAATAGTGGATTGAGCACATGGAACAACTCCCTGACGATCTTCGCCCCGAACAATTCAGTTCTCTGAATGAAGTAATTGACTATATTTTCCGCGAACACGCTGCATTGCCCGCGTTCAGCTGTTTCGATCGTACATTATCCTATGCAGAGATGAAGCGTTTGAGTGATCGGTTCGCCGCTTACTTGCAACATCACACTTCGTTGCAACCAGGGGACAAGATCGCGATTCAGCTGCCTAACTTGCTGCAGTTTCCGGTGGTACTGTATGGCGCACTGCGAGCCGGTCTGGTGGTCGTGAATACCAATCCGTTATACACGCCAGCTGAGATGCTTTATCAATTTCAGGACTCTGGTGTAAAGGCAATCGTTATACTGGAGAATTTCTGCTATAAATTACAAAAAATTCTGCATGAAACCCAGATCGAAAAAGTCTTCGTGACCCAGCTCGGGGATTTGCAGAATCCGTTCAAAAGACAGGTGATGAACCTGGGCGCAAAATATCTCAAAAAGCTGGTGCCTGCGTATCAACTACCTGGCGCACTCGATTTTATGGAAGTGTTGCGTGTTCGAGAGTCGGTGCAGAAACTGGACAAGCCCGCGCGCGGCAACGATGTGGCCGTATTGTTGTACACAGGCGGCACTACTGGTCGTGCCAAAGGTGCGATGCTTAGTCATAACAACCTGATCGCAAATATGATGCAATTGCGTTCCCGTTGCTTGCTGGTGATTAGAGACAAAGTAGAGAACATTGCTGCCCCATTACCGCTCTATCATAGTTATGCGTTTCTCTTGCATTGCCTCGCGATGCCCTTCGCAGGTAACCATAATATCCTGATTACCAATCCACGCGACCTTGATGGTCTTATCAAGCTGATGGCAACTACCCGGATTAACGGTTTTGTGGGGATCAACACCTTGTATCACGCAATGCTACGCCACAAAGACTTGTCCAAATTGGACTTTTCAATGATGAAATTTTGCGGCGCAGGCGGAATGGCGATGTCAACGGCAGTAACGCAAGAGTGGAAAACAGTAACCGGTACGGAAATCCTCGAAGGTTATGGCTTGACTGAATGTTCGCCAGTGGTTGCAGTCAACATCCCGGGCAAGAACAAGCCTGGTACGGTGGGGCCAGTTGTCCCTGATACCGAGATTAAACTCGTTGATGACGCCGGCAATGAGGTAGCGCAAGGTCAGCGCGGAGAGCTTTGGGTGCGTGGACCGCAGGTTATGCTTGGATACTGGCAGCAGCCAGAGGCTACCGCGGAAATTCTGGACCAAGCTGGCTGGTTGCGAACTGGCGATTACGTTGAGGTGGATGCGGACAATTGTATATCCATCGTTGATCGCAAGAAGGACATGATCCTGGTATCCGGTTTTAATGTGTATCCCAACGAGGTTGAGGACTGGGTAAATCAGCATCCCGGCGTGCTTGAAAGTGCCGCTATCGGAGTGCGCAGCGAGGACACGGGTGAGGCTATCAAGTTGTTTGTGGTGCTCAAGAATGAGCCGGTTGCGGCAGCGGATATTGTACGGCATTGCAAACAACGTCTTACTGGATACAAAATTCCGCACGAAATTGTCTTTGTGAAAGATTTGCCGAAATCCAACGTAGGCAAAGTACTGCGGCGTGAACTGCGGGATAAGTAGCATTGCGCCTTGCCGGGGAATTAGCTACAGGCGCGTCAGGAATTGCCTGTGTTTGAAGCTGAATATGCCGAGCTTGCCAGTAGCACCTTGTGCGATCGGCATGGATTAAGTCGGAAACTGCGTGAATTGGAAAAGCAGGCACACGCTGGCCGGTCAATTGAAACCGCGCTAACAGTTCTGCGACGCGATATCTCTCGCTCCCAGCAATCCAGTCAGGCACGTATTGATGCGCTCCCCAGGCAGATTGAGTATCCCCAGAATCTGCCTATCAGTGCCAGGGTAGGGGACATCGGTCGATTGCTGCGCGAACACCAGGTGCTGATTGTCGCCGGCGACACCGGTTCCGGAAAAACTACACAATTACCCAAGGTGTGTCTCGAAGCAGGCTTCGGACGCTACGGATTGATCGGGCATACCCAGCCAAGGCGCTTAGCCGCAGTGTCAGTGGCGAATCGCATCGCCGAGGAGCTCCACTGTGAGCCCGGGTCTGGCGTGGGCTACCAGGTACGTTTCAATGAAAAAGTTTCGGAGCGCACCTATCTCAAGTTGATGACAGACGGGATCCTGCTCGCCGAAATACAGTCAGATCGATTTCTCAACAACTATGAAGTTCTGATTATCGATGAAGCCCATGAGCGTTCCCTGAACATCGATTTCTTGCTTGGCTTCCTCAAGCAGTTACTGCCCAAGCGCAAAGATCTGAAACTGATCATCACTTCCGCCACTATTGATGTCGAAAAATTTTCGCAGCACTTCGCGAATGCGCCCATTGTGTCGGTGTCTGGTCGCAGTTATCCAGTGGCGGTGCATTATGCGCCGCTTGCGGTTGAAAAAGCCGAAACCGCCGAAGAGTCAGCGCAACTGCTGGCGATTCTGCAAGCGATCCGGGAAATCGAACTGATAGACAAAGAGCGCCAGCGCAATACGGGTGACGTTCTGGTGTTTCTCAGTGGCGAACGGGACATCAGGGATACTGCAAACTTCCTGCGCAAACAACATTTACCAGACTGCGAAATCCTGCCGCTGTATGCACGCTTGCGGCACTCGGAACAGATCCGCATCTTTCAGCCACATCGAGGCAGGCGCATCGTTCTGGCAACTAACGTAGCGGAAACCTCACTTACTGTGCCTGGCATAAACTATGTCATCGACACCGGTCTGGCGCGCATCAGTCGCTATAGCTTGCAGAGCAAAGTACAACGCTTGCCGATTGAACCAGTGTCACAGGCAAGCGCGAATCAACGCAAGGGACGCTGCGGCCGACTCGCGGACGGCGTGTGTATCCGACTGTATTCAGAACAAGATTTCAATTCGCGTCCGTTGTTTACTGATCCGGAAATTCTGCGGACCAACCTTGCCTCGGTAATTCTGCGCATGAAGCATCTGCGCTTGGGAGATGCTGAGGACTTCCCATTCCTGGAAGCACCGGAACAAAAAGCCATCAACGAGGGAATTCGCTTGCTGGCCGAGCTGAACGCACTCACACCCGCACGTGAGCTCACTGAATATGGGCGCAAGATGGCGACGATTCCAGTCGATCCCAAGCTTGGGCGCATGCTGATCGCAGCGGATTCGCAGCGCTGCCTGCGCGAGTTGTTGATTATTGTCAGCGCATTGAGCAGCCAGGATCCGCGGGAAATATCACAAGATAATCGACAGCTGGCCCTGCAGCGGCTAGCCGTGTTCAATCACCCGGATTCCGATTTTCTGAGTCTGGTAAATCTGTGGGATGCGTATGAGCAGCAGCGCCAGAATCTCACACAGGGACAGTTGCGAAAATATTGCAAGACCCACTTCCTCTCATTCATGCGCATGCGCGATTGGCGCGACCTGCATCGACAGCTACTGCTAAGTTGTCAGCAATTAGGCATGAAATGCAATCAGGACAAGGCTGAATATGCGCCGGTGCACCGCAGTATTATCACCGGCTCCTTGAACCAGATAGCCTCGCTGGATGAGCGTAAAATTTACCAGGGAAACAGGAACCGCAAGTTTTCCCTGTTCAGTTCCTCGGTATTGGCTGCGAAACCACCAAAATGGATTGTAACAGGGGAGCAAATTGAGACCTCTGGCACCTTTGCCACAATGGCGGCCAAAATTGAACCATTATGGGTTGAGCAAGCCGCGCTGCATCTGGTTAAGCGTGACTACTTCGAACCCCATTGGAGCAAGTCGAGACAGGAAGTGATGGCGTATGAAAAAGTGCAGCTATACGGTTTGGTGCTGGTGGAGAAGGCGCTGGTGCGATTTGCAGTCATAGATCCGGCTGCCTGTCGTGACATTTTTATCCGCGAAGCGTTGGCCGCTGAACAGATCGAAACCACGCTCCCTTTCTACCCGCATAATCGTAAATTCCTGGCGGATCTGGCACGTGAGGAAGACAAGCTGCGGCGGCCAGAATTGATCGTAAGCGAGCGTGAAATTGTCGATTTTTATTCGGCTCGTATCCCTGACCATGTCATCTCTACGCAGCAGCTGGAACAATGGTGGCGCGAAACAGCGGCAGTCGCGCCAGACGCGTTGCTGATGACGCGCGACAACCTGCTTGAGTCCAGTGCGCTGCAGGACAAGTTAGCGGCCTATCCCGATGTTGCCGCCCTGCAACAGAATCGATTGCTAATCGATTATGTATTCGAGCCGGGCCATGCCCGTGATGGCGCCACCTTGGAGCTGCCGCTAGCCGTGCTCAATCAAGTGTCCCAGGCCGATGTAGATTGGGCCGTGCCTGGCCTGCTCCGGGAAAAGTGCATTGCCTTGTTAAAAGGGCTACCGAAAACCCTGCGCAAGAATTTCATTCCGGTGAGTGGCTTTGTTGATGAAATTATCCACAGCATGCAGCCTCAGGACGGAGAGTTGATCGATGCCCTGGTGTTGCAGGCGCGAACCCGCAAGCGAGTGGACATTGATCCGGAGCTGCTGCGGCAGGTCAGTTTGCCTAACTATCTACAGGTCAAAATCAGCGTGTGTGACAGTGCCGGAATTGAATTGGCGCTGGGGACTGATATTGCACAGTTGCGCGCGAACTTGCTGCAGGATGAGCAGTGTGAAGCAACTGCATCGCAAACAGTCCAAAACCAACATGAAACCGAAGTGACCGCTATCACAGACTGGACTATCGGTGACTTGCCAAGCGAGGTGCAGATGGGTGACGATTTGATCGTGGTCAGATACCCGGCACTGGTGGACGCAGGCGAAACGGTTTCGGTCAAACTATTTGCCGACAAGGATGCAGCAAGGCAGACGCACAGGGGCGGTTTGTTACGCTTGTACATGCTCAAGAGCGTGCAGCAACGTAATCTGCTCCGCAAACAATTCACTAGTTTTGTAAACAAGCATGCTTTGCTAGTACCAGCAGAATTTAAGAATATTGGCGAAGATGCCGTAATGACCAGCTATGCTGCGGCGTTTTCCATAGACCAGCAGGATGTGCGCGACGCGGCCGCCTTTGAACGGGCTCTGCAGGCAGGAAAGCCAGCTATCATTACCAGCGGAGAGCGGATCGAGCACGTACTGCAGCACGTGTTTGAGAGAAGTTTTAACATCAGACGCAGGTTACGGGAACTCACTGCTGCTTCACTGGAATATCTGAAAGCAGACATTGAACAGCAACTGGCAGCCTTGCTTCATGCCGATTTTCTTCTGACCACAGACTGGTACTGGTTAATGGAAATGCCGCGCTATCTGGAAGCGATTGAAGTACGGTTGGACAAGGCAGGTCAAGCGGTGGAGCGAGACAAGTCGCAAACGCTGCTGCTCCAGGATTACTGGCAGCGCTACTTGCATTTAAGT
>Ga0049084_10000112_pt1 | contig 29424 bp, 32 predicted proteins | sample GreLakmeON33MSRF_FD_66720 | JGI IMG/M metagenome (GOLD analysis project Ga0049084, IMG submission 66720) | Freshwater lentic microbial communities from great Laurentian Lakes, MI, USA - Great Lakes metaG ON33MSRF | ecosystem: Environmental > Aquatic > Freshwater > Lake | place: Great Lakes... | reverse complement strand
AGCAGTTTTAAGAAAGATTTTTTACGCGGAACACGCAGAAAATGCAAAATCTCGGACGTTTTATGTTGGTAGTTTAGTAATAATATTTCATTGTCCATTGGAATACAAATATAATCATGTGGATAATCATTATCTATACGAAATATTTTGTATCCCAATGTAAATATATATTGTTGTAAATATTCAACTGTAGTGTCAAATTTAATTAAATGCTGTATTTCCATTTCGATAAATAATATTGGCCGATGATTTAAAATTGTATTTTTTGCTCCCATTAATGCGAGCAATTCACAACCTTGAATATCCAGTTTAATAAAATTACATTTCGGTAAATTTAATGAATCCAAAGTAATTTTCGAAACTTTATCTCCTATCCTATTATTACTTATAGAAGTATTTCCTATATTTGTTCCATAATATCCTTCTACCACTTTATAGTAATCGACCTGTTCTATATATATTTCAGAATTTTCTTCTCCTACGGCAGCATTGTAAGTATATACATTATCCAATTTATTCAAAAATATATTACAATTAAGCTGTTGGAATGTAATTCTTTGTGGTTCAAACGCAACAACCTTGCCAGAATTTCCTACTAATTTAGATAGAGAAACGGTATGATATCCTAAATTTGCCCCCATATCAATTGCACAATCACCTTCTTTTATAACTAGATTGATTAAATCAAGGAAATGTTTTTCGTAAGTACCATTTCTATGAATTAGGTATGTTAATGCATCTCCCTGTAACAAAGCAAGAGATTTTGATTCAAGTTCATTCTCAATTTGAAATATATCGATCGGCAAAAGTTTCATTTTATTTCAATTATTATCCAAAAACATTTTTTATTGATTAATTACATTTCTTAAAGAGAGTTGTACTGAATCTTTATCCCAATAATATAGCGGTATAAAATTCTTATCACGGATAGGAAATTCAAGCCCCAATCCACGTCAATACGATACGCGCTGAACCCACTCTCGTCAAGCACCACTTTGTGCTCACCCCAACCAATCATAAACTTCAGGTCAAAGGCCGCTTTTGTCCGGTGTTACCTGAGATTTGATACACGTAACAAGTCGAAAATGCACAATGCCTACAACGTGGAAATTACAAGTAAATTAGTGATTGGCACCGTCACAAAAAACATTCTCGCCCCAGCCCGCTATTTCAAGGGCTTGTCGACCCCTTACCTCCAAGTCATCACTGAAAAACTAACATGGGATAGTTATTCTGTTATCTGATACAGGATTTCGGTCGCAAACTCCCTGTAGTTAGTGATAAATGACATGCGCATCAATGTTGCGCTTATCGTTAGGCCCTAAATATCAGGCTTGGAACTCATACCAAGCATCCGGATCCAATCTGCTCCGTCTGCTAAAAGCCCAACTTTTAAGCACTCGACTGGCAGCGTCATTTGGATTCCCCAATATATCGCGCAGCTTCAATAAGTGATCCTACCGTTACGTACGGTAAAGCTGGAGGTTTCTCCACATATCCATAGTCGATTCTGATACAGGACTTCGGTCGCAAACTCCCTGTAGTTAGTGATAAATGCCCTGCGCATCAATGTCGCGCTTATCGTTAAGCCCTAAATATAAGGCTTGGAACTCATACCAAGCATCCGGATCCAATCTGCTCCGTCTGCTAAAAGCCTGACTTTTAAGCACTCGACTGGCAGCGTCATATGGATTCCCCAATATATCGCGCAGCTTCAATAAGTGATTCTACCCTTACGTACGGTAAAGCGGGAGGTTTCTCCACATATCCATAGTCGATATAGAAACATTTGCAGCCTGCAGTCTGTCCAGATGCAATATCGCGCCACCGATCACCAACCATAAAACTCGAGTGAAGGTCTAAGTTAAGATCTCGCGCGGCAGACAGCAATAAACCTGGTTTGGGCTTTCTACAATTACAGCCGTCTGAATCATCATGAAAGCAAGTATAGAAATGGCCAATCCCAAGTTTCTTGCTCAAAAATGCATTTATGATCTCAACTGATTCTTGGGTTGCAACTCCTCTTGCCACGTCCGGTTGGTTTGTCACAACCACAATCTCAAAATTACATTGAGTAAGAAGTGTAATTGCCTCTTGCACTCCAGCAAGAATTTCTACATCGCCTAAATTCTTTGGCGGGTAAGGAACTCCGTCTAAGACAAATGCTCTAACAATTACGCCGTCACGATCTAGAAACGCAGCTCTATCCATTTACTAAACTTCAGCTGCCACTTAGTAGCATTGGATTTGAGATCCGGGTGAGAGACCACTAATTAACAGATAACGACATGGAAACATTCAGAATAGAGTGTCACTATCTCAGGATTTACGGTCGGCACAACTAGATAAACATCAGCTTTTCTTGCTGTAGAGCCATCGTCGCAGCCTACTCCTGCGATCTTAGCACCAACAGATTCTCCAAAATCAATCGCATCACAGAGATTTGCGTTAACACCTCGGTTCTTGTCGCCGCCTCCAACAGACAAACAATCACTCGCGTCTATTTACAATCTTGATCCACCCAGAAAACCCACTGGCCCACCCTCATCATTCGCTCTTGCAGATAGTTCGGCAACGTTGTCCGCAGGAGCGTAAGACTCTATAACCACTAGTGTGCTAAGCTCTTATACTACTCGACCAGCATTCGCAGCACTTCCCCCAACCCTAGGTAAACAAGCATCTGACCTTTGGCATCTTAACCTTTCTTTAATAACTGCACCATGGCTTCAATAGCTTCTGCGTCTATAGCAACAGTGATCTAAAACGATCAATCAAGCTGATATTCTCGATAACTCACTAAGATTCCTTTCGATATATTCAGTGAAGTCAAGTATTCCTTGATGCGAGCCTATTTCATAAAAGCGTTCAACGACTTCATGACCCGCCAATAGATTTTGGGATGCCAAATCAGTACAGATTTCAGCCAAATCTAGAGGTAAATCCAATGAGTAACTCGTAAAAACCGAAGCCTTGAAAACACTTAACCCATAATCTATGTGTGTCATTTCTGGTATCTCCATCCCCTTGTCGTATCGCCTTAACACACCACCAATGAAATCTACATTGCTTGCATCAAATCTTCCATTATTTGCATAAACAGTCATCAAGGCTGGTTTGCTGCTATCAGTAAATTCTTTTTCTACTTTATGAAAATTAATAGGCAGATACGAATCACCGTAAAGAACCATAAATTCCCTGCCTAAAAACGGTAGGGCCTTAATAATTGCGCCGCCGGTTCTTAATTGACTTGGCCCATCATGTGAATACCTAATTTTGACTCCATACTGTGAACCATCCCCTAGAAACTCTACAATCATTTCCGACATAAAAGCTACGCATAAAACAATGTCGGTCACACCAACCTTGGCCAGTTGCTTTATTTGCCAGTGCACAAAAGGCTCACCGCAGATCTTAATCATCGACTTTGGAATTGTTTCAGTTAGTGGGCGCAAGCGTGTTGCAAGTCCACCAGCAAGTATGGCTACAGGAAGCATCAGGAAAGAATTACCTTTGTTCCCTCAAAGTCAAATTTGAAACGAACCTCTGCCAAGTTCAACTCGATCATTGCATTTCTGAGCTTGTCTATATCGCTCGCATAAAACATTAAAAAGCCTCCACCACCTGCTCCAACCAACTTGCCACCTTCAGCACCATTCCTTAGAGCAACTTCGTAGGCATTGTCAATGAATTCGCTACTCATCCCCTGAGATCTCTCTTTCTTATAAACCCAATGTTCGTGCATCAGTCGACCAAATTCTGTCATATCGCTGGCAAGCAAGGCGTCACGACTTCGCAAACCTAGCTCTTTTGTAAAGTGCAGATTATCCAACATCGCCTTGTTATTTGCTTTCGACTTTATATCTTGATCAGAAAGAATTGAACTAGCCGAACGAGAAATACCCGTAAAAAAGAGAAGGAGATTATCTTCCAAATTATGTAGAGTATCCGTAGAAATCGCTAAAGGCTCCGATAAAACCGAACCGTCACAATTAAAAGTAAAAGCACTTATACCACCGAAAGCTGCGATGTATTGATCTTGCTTACCGATAGGTTCTCCGAGTTTTTCTAACTCTATTTTGCATGCTAATTTGGCTAGTTCATTCGGATGTATATTCTTTCTGTAATGTGCGTACAAAGCTTTCAATACCGCGGTCGTGAAGCTACCACTCGAACCAAGCCCAGTACCAGCAGGAATATCGGCAAGGGTCGTAATTTCCACTTGTGGAGTTCTAAGATTTAGTTCATATAACGCTTCCCTAATAATCGGGTGCTGGACATCTTTCACAAAATCAACATGTTCAAGTTTTGAGTACTTTAGATAAATTCCTGGAGCAAAAGGCCGCATAACAGTTGCATATACATATTTGTCGATTGCAGCCGCAAGAAGAAATCCACCGTGTTCTAAGTAAAATGAAGGTAAATCAGTGCCACCACCACCTAGGGTAATTCGCAAGGGGCTTCTTGCAATAATCATTTGCTTGTCCTTGAATAGATCTCATTAATCACCCGGAGGACTTCAAGCGATGACTCAAGATTATCAGACTCCTTGGACCCAGTCAGGAGGTCACCAATAAACTCTTCCATCTCTGCACCCCATGAAACATCTGGTTCTGGAAACGTCCACGTTTCAGAAATAGGAGGCCCCATCTCAGGTCGCATTTTATGCAGAGTTAATGTCGCTAATCCGTAACTCCGCCCTAGTCCAGAAATGTCCAGTTTCCCGGTCTGGCCATAAACCTCCAATGAAAACATATTCTTCCATTCAGTACAAGAAACTTGAAGAAATGCAATATTTCCCGCATTATTCCGGAGTGCAATAAATGCATTATCTTCAACAGGCATATTCCAGAAGTAAGTTGGAGTAGCCGCATAATCGAGTTGGACTTCACCCAAATATCCAATGGAAAGGTCAATCAGGTGAGTTCCTTGATCAATTAACTCACCGCCTCCAGATATCAATTTATCTGCTCTCCATTCTTTTTCATATCCAAGTCTTCCGCCATGCCCATAACGGCCACGCAGGAACATTATTGCCCCGATAGAACCATCGTTGAAGATCTCGTAAGCCTTTCTAACTGCGAGATGATGGCGATGGTTATAGCCAACATGCACACGCAAATTCTTTTTGTTGGCTACATCTCTAACGTTAACAAGTTCTTGATAATTAAGAGCTCCAGGTTTTTCTATGAAGACATTTTTGCCAGCATCTAAAACAGCTAAGGCAATTGAAGAAAGCGAGTCATGCCTAGTTGCTACCACAACAAAATCTATTTCCTGGGTCGCCAGCAAATCCTCAATCGAAGAGAACGTTCTGGTGTTAAACTCTTCAGCAAATTTTTCTGCAGCAGCCAAAATGGCATCAAAGCACCCCACCAATTTCACTGAAACCGGAAGAGCAGCAGCTCTTTTTTTACCGATGAATCCGCAGCCAATAATTGCTGCTCTCATTTAAAGGTCTCCCCAATCTTCGCAACGGTCACGGCCGGTAACGCGACGGAGCGTGTAAAGATCTGAAGAGTCCAATTTGTCTAGGTGGTTGGGCCATTCAATCCATCTATCCCATTCTGCGCTGATCAATTTACCTGTTATACCTACGCTCGCATCACTTGCCAGAAAATCAACTAACCGAATAGCCGAAGCTGAATTATCTCTAGAAGATTCTGTTATTAGCTTAGATTTAGCAAACAGACTTCTACCCACGCGTTCAGAGCCAGCATTCAACATTTGATCTAACAATCTAGTTTTTAGCATGCCCGGAGCTATTGAATTAAAAGCAACGCCAGACCCCTTATACTCCAATGCCAGAGTTTCTATAAATCTTACTGCTGCGGCTTTTGAAGCAGCGTAGCTCGACATTCCGAACAGGGGCGAAGTAGCGCCGCCACCAGATATATGTATTACCTTCCCTGTTCCCCTGGCTATCATAAAAGGAAGGCACATAGACACTAAATTGATTGTTCCATAAAGATTTATGCTAAATGCACTCTGCCACTCTTGTAAATCACTTTCTAAAAACTTTGCTATAGGACCAATAACACCGGCATTACAAATTAAGGTAGCAACATTGACTTCTAGATTATCCAATTCAGAAAACATTTTGGCGACTGCACTAGGATCTGTAACGTCACTCTTGAATCCTAAAATTAATTGACCTCTTGGTGCTAAATTCTTAAGCAGCATCAGAGTAGCATCGACACTCTCTTCACCACGTCCACAAAAAATGACTGGGGCGCCAGACCTAACAAAATGTTCAGCGATACCCAACCCCAAGCCAGAAGTGCCCCCACTTACAAAAATTGCATTTTGAGTTCCTAAAGTATGAATTTAAACACCTTTACCCACAGTCAAATATCTTGGACTTTTCGAAATAGCGGAGTTTTCTGACAACAATATTCTCGAAGGGTCTAACACCCATAACTTTTCACTTTGTATGAGTATAACCACTCCTCTCATATCCGAGAATTTCGTTAGCTTCTTAGTTACGACTAGGATATCAATAGCCTCCAAAGATTTTTCCATATTATCGATACAAGTAATTCTTGAATCTATGCCATCCTTAATTGGAAAATTTTCTACGTAACTGACTACTGCACTTTCTTCCACCAATTTCCTCATCAAAACGTATATCTCGGAGCGCCGCAAAGTATCGGTATTTTCAACATATGAAACGCCCCAAAAACAAATTCTTAACGCTTCTTTTTTGGAAGTGATTTTGTCAAGGGAGCGAGAAATCCAGTCGTTGTTATACCGGTTAGAGGTTAGTAACGAAGTAATAATTGCAGGTAGTACTCTAATTTTCATTTGTAAATTGCAAAGTACACGAACATCTCTTGCCAATGTTCCACCCGCAAAACCCAATCCAGGGCTCAAATATGCGTTGAGTCCGATCCGTGCGTCTGATTTCAATCCAACTTCTACTTCCTTGGCATCGGCGCCCACTATTTCGCAAATCTCTGCAAGTTCGCCCATGAAAGTCACGCTGGTTGCCAAAAAGGTATTTAAAGCATGTTTTGTTACTTCCGCTGATTTACTATGCATCCAAACAATTGGAGCCTCAATGCCCATAAAAGCCTGAATCACAATTGGATCTTCCTGACCATTATGAGTCCCGACAATGATTCTATCTGGAGAAAAGAATGAGACTAAGGCTTTGCCTAGGCGTAAATTCTCAGGATGAATCATAACCCTACCATTACGCCCGCTTTTATCCAAAATCACTCGAATTACATCACAAGTGCCGACGGGCACCTGTGAACTCACTAAAACATGTACATCCACACTAAGGTCATCTATAATCTTCTCAAATTCAGATATCACGAAATCAACATCTGCATTGTCTTCTTCATCCACAGGAGTGTCGTAAGCAAGAACCAATAACTCTATTTCCTGAAAATCAATGCTTTGATCAGTAAAATTTAAGTTCCCATTTTCACTATTTTTAACAAGCATTTCTTGAAGTCCTGGTTCGAAAACCAATAATTGCCCATTCTTAAAATCAGAAATAGATATAGGGTTGGGGTCATATGCAATAACGTCATGCCCAAGTTCTGCAAGCCCAACTGCATACATCACGCCAAGGTGCCAAAGTCCTGCAACACCAATCTTCATTGGTAAATCCTTCTACTAAATATCCATTGATTGGATTTCATGTAAGAAACAGTATCCCGTACTGACTCTTCAATAGAGTATTGAGGCTGCCATTTTAATTTCCGAATCTTCTCAATATCTAGATATATCAGTGGATTATCACCAATCCAGCCTCTATTTTCAGTTCCAAATGTAACAATGGGTTTCAAGCCGAGTTCATCAGTTATCCAAGTAATAGAATCGCGCACCTTACAATATTCATTTAAACCTAAATTAAATATATTTACAGAACTTGTAGCACTCTTGAGTGCTACATAAATGGCATTGACGCAATCCTGGACATGTAAATACGATTTTTTCTGATGTCCATTCCCAAGAACTGCTAGTTGGGCTGGATGCTGCATAAGTTGCTCATAAAAATCATAAACGTGACCGTGTGTATAGCGTGGTCCAAGAATAGATACAAACCTAAATATCCATACTTGCATTCCAAATGATTCTGCATAGGCCGAAATCATTCCTTCGCAAGCCAATTTTGAGGCACCGTACAAAGAAGTTTGAATCGGAAAAGGCGCATCTTCAGGAGTTGGGAATAGTACAGCCTCGCCGTAAACTGATCCCGTTGATGAAAATATAAATTTCTTCACGCCTGCCACTCGAGCCGCTTCCAAGACTCTATGTGTAGCTATTGTATTTTGTTCTAAATCCCTCGTAGGATGATTAGAACCGAATCGAACATCTGCATTTCCAGCCAAATGAAATATCGCATCCATTCCAATAAAAACGTTCGATAGATCTGCACCGCAAAATAAATCTTCCTTTAAGAGAGTGAACTTAGGATCATTAAAGGCATCTTTGAGAAATTCAATTCTTCCAGTGTTGAAATTATCTATTCCTAATACTTTAATTCCCTGATTTAGAAGTGAATCAACAAGTGTACTGCCAATAAAACCTGCAGCACCTGTTACGACAACTCGTTTGAAGGAAGTCTCATTCATGTAATCAAACTTTCTTTTCAATTATACATAGGGCGATTTTTCACTTCGTCGTTTATTCTTGATATGTATCCACTTACACGTAGCCTAGGGAAAGTAATTGAATACCAGCAAAAAAACTAATAACGATTACCGTTGCGATAGGCCGGGAGTTAGAGAGAATCCAAGTACTGTCTAAATTGCATACCATCCTCCACGTAGTAAACCAAATTCCGCAATAACCCTCCGAATATCTACATAATATTCGAAGGTTTGGCGGAAAATCCCACAAACCCATTATGCCCAATTCGCATAGAGCCTAAATATCGATTGTAATTTCCCTTAGCATAATGACATGAATCTCGATTATACAAAACTCCAGTTTGGTTGAAGCCAACGTAAGCAACAGGCCCCCATAAAAAACATGTTTTTCATTCTCTGAACAGATCTCGTCAACTACCCTGCGAGACATCATTTATAAATCACCCGTATTTTTGGGAATCTGGACGACGCTGAGAGAATTGATTACCTTATAACCGAATTTTGCGAAGATTTTCTTAATTAACATTTCACCATCACGGGTGCGACGACTCGCATATACTACATCAAAATCTTCATTCAGGGATAAAGATAGACCTAAAAGTTTTTCGCGCAGCGTGCCTGTGAGGTCTGCATAAATCTTGGACAGACCCTGTTGTAGTGGCCTGATTGTCTCAATCCATGCGCATGCCCCCGTTAATGGCAATAACCTCACCGGTGATGTAGTCTGCCTCGGGCGAGGCTAAAAAAGCGACAACACCGGCGACCTCCACCGGCAAGCCCAGCCGGGTCAGGGGAATTAGTTGGCGCAATTTTTCAAGGTTCTCCGGCGTATTAAAGCGTTGGTGCAGGGCAGTATAGATTACTCCCGGGGCGACGGCATTGACCGTAATATTAAATGAGCCAAGCTCTTTGGCCATGGCCCGGGTCAAGGCTTCCAAGCCCGCTTTGCTAACAGCATAAGGCGCCGCGCCAACTCCGCCGCCGCTCCGGGCTGAAATAGAACTAACATTGATAATCGAGCCGCCTTTGGCCGCCTTCATCCCCGGGATACAACCTTGCGCGCACAAAAAGGCCCCCTTGAGATTTAGCGAGATCACCTTATCCCACAACTCCTCAGCCATCGTCTCAAGCGGCGCATGGGCCACTTGGTCGCCGGCGTTGTTAACCAGAATCGTGATCGGGCGTCCAAAATGGCGGTTAATTGCCTCGATGCCGTCTTTAACCTCCCGCCCGTTAGTGACATCCATTTTTAGCGGCAAAATTTCTCGTCCCTGTTCCTTGAGTTTTTGAGCCAGGGCTTCGGCCGCGGTACGGCTGGTGTTGTAGCAGCAGGCCACTTCTGCGTCTAGCAGGGCCAAACGTTCACTGATCGCCGCGCCAATACCGGTCGCCCCGCCAGTAACCATAGCCACCCGGCCGGAAAAAGTATCCATCATCTGATCTCCTTACATCCTATAGTTTCGGCCAGAACTTGCTCAATCACCGCCAGCCCCTCCAATAAAGCTGCCTGGGTGATGCACAGGGGCGGCGCAATTTTCAAGGTGCCGCGCCCGGTTTGCAGCATAAGCAGGCCCAGCTCCAGACAACGGGTAACTACCTTGTTGGCAAAACCAACATCAAGCTGCCGCGTTTCCGGGTGCAGCAGGTACACCCCCCAGGCCAGGCCTTTACCGCTGATAGAGCCCACATGGTCGGGAAATCGCGCTTGAAGAGCTTCCAAACGCTGCCGCACCACCGACTCCAGGGCTGCCGCATTTTCTACTAATCCTTCAGCCTGAATAGTTTGGATATTAGCTATCGTTGCGGCACAACACAGCGGATTACCGGTGTGGGTGCTGCTCATTTCACCGTGATGGGGTAGATCTAAAATAGCGGCTCGCCCGGCTACCGCCGACATAGGCAAAGAGGAGGTCATCCCTTTAGCCATGCAGAGCAGGTCAGTTTCAATGCCGTAATGCTCAAAGCCAAACCATTTTCCGGTGCGGCCAAAGCCGGCCTGGATGTCATCAAAGGCCAACAGAATTTGGTGTTTGTTGGCCCAAGCCCGCAGCGCCTGAATATAGTCCAACGGCATAAAGGCGACCGTTGGCCCCTGAAAAGTCTCGATCATGACCCCAGCTACCTGCTCATCCTGCACCCCCTGCGCCCGGAGTTGGGCCAGCGATCGGTCCAGGCACTCCGCCCCGCAATGATCATACTTGGCTTTGCCCCAGGGACAACGGGCGCACTCAGGGTAAGGAATATGATGAAAGCCACCAGGCTTTTCACCCATCCAGGCTTGCTGATCCAAAAACCCTCCGGCTCTTTGAGCGCCCATGGTCCGGCCATGATAAGAATTATCAAAGGCCAAAATGTGATACTTGCCCGGCACGTTAGTTTGCCCATGCATGCGCATCAGCTTTATGGCCGCTTCGGTGGCCTCTGAGCCGGTACATAACAGAAAGATTTTGTCCAGGTAGGCCGGCAGGATTTCACGCATTGTTTTCAGCAGCTTGAGGCGGATTTCCGAAGGGTTACAGTAGTTGTGCCATAACTGGCTGTCGAGTTGCGCCCGCAAAGCCTGGCCGATTCTGGGTGCAGCATGGCCGGCGTTGGCCAAAACGACGGCTGAGGTAAAATCGAGCCATTGGTTGCCATGGCCATCCCAAACTTGGAATCCCTCGGCCTGGCTCCAGACGATGGGCGAGAATCCAGTCATCGAATGGGGTTCCAGTTGGCTCAGTTCCGCGATAACGGCCCGTGAGTCCGGGTGCGGTATTTCCGAAATGATACGCCGATACTCTGTTTCAATCTTGGTAAAACCAGCCATAGTTCTCCACTAGTTTTCGGTGTAGACGCTGGACCATGGCCCCCAATTTGCTGAGTCCCGGCCAACGGCCATCAACTTTTCAATTAGCGGCCCAAAACGCTGTTCAACTTCACTTTTAACCCCAGCCGCTTTCCCGGCAAAAAGTTCGGCGGCTATGTCGGAATGGCAGTTCCCCCGGCCGCAGTAACCAGCAATGCCGTAGATCCTACGCTCCAGGTCAAACATGCCTATCATAGGGAAGATATCCGCGGTAAAGCATGGCAGCCCACCCCAACGATGGGTCAGGTGCACATTAGCCAACTGGGGAAACAACTTGCCAAATTCCACTACAAGGCGCTGGGGTTGTTCGGCGGCAAAGCTGGAGCCTTCATGTTGCAGGCTGGGATGAGGCTGGCCATCAACCGTAAATGAGGGAATAAGCTATCCTGCAAGGTTTCCGGCCTGTTGCGGTCACGCCCGCCACCAAAGAGCATGCGAAAGCGGCCATCTGGCTCAGGGATATCTCGCCACGAGGCCATCGTAGTGCCAAAGCCACCGGTACAAGGGCGCTCTGGCAGGGGCACAGTAATAAAGACCTGTCCCCGTTGCGCCCGCAAGCCCTTTTCCGGCGGCGGCATCAATGGTGGCGTTAGGGCATGAATGGCCAGAAAAATCTGCTCGGAGTTGATTACCCCCGCTGGGGTATCTAGGCGCAGGGCTGACCCGGCCGGCTCAATTTTTTCCGCCCGCCCCCCGTCACATAGGCTGACCTTACTCAAACGGGCCAGCCCGCGGGCCAGCCGCAACAAAAACTTGCCAGACTGGAATTGGGCACCGCTCAGGTAAGCCAAGCCACCAGCTAGCACAGGACTGCCGCTGCGCAGGACAGCCTCCTGTTCATCAAGCCAGTCCACCTCAAAGCCGTCCTCACCCAAAAGCTGATACTCGGTCTGGTAGTTTTCGAGCTGTTCCATCCACCCCGCAATATGCCGGCGAGCGAAAAAATGGAAACCAGTTTCCTGATAATCACATTCAATTTCATTTCGGCCATTTGGGCCTCGGGCAGGCGCTGTTTTTCGAGGCCCAATTGCCACAACTCCCGCGCCACCTCCCGCGAATAACGCTGGATGGCTTCGGGATAGCTCAGGTTAGGGCCAAGATTGACACTGCCGTGGTTCCGGGTTGAAGCGCCATCCCCAACTCGCCCGCCCTCCGGGATTATGATGTTGAAGCCATAGCGAGCAACGTATTGAACCAGTTTGAGACCAGTTATACCGACCCCAAAGATAGCCACATCCGTCGTTCGGTTTTGAGCCAGAGCCGGAAAGGTAGGCCATTCAAGGTCTAACCAGCAAGGTAAACCATACCGATTTTCAAGTTCGTGGTTCATAAATTACACTCACTCGTTAGAAAAGAAGGGGCAGCGACTGTGGATTTCGATTTGACAGCTCCTCCCGCCACCGGATGGGCTGACCGGCCAGCCGCAAGTTCGGCATGCGCCGCAGGATGGCGTTGATAGCAATCTGACCTTCCAACCGGGCCAGAGGCGCACCCAGGCAAAAATGAATACCATAACCAAAAGCCACATGGCGATTGGGCTGGCGGCAGATGTCAAGCTGATTAGGATTGGGAAATTGGGCCGGATCGCGGTTGGCCGCGCCGAGCATCAGCATGACCCGCTGCCCTCGCTGAATTTTCTGGCCGCGCGATACTAGATCTTCCGCAGCCACACGCTGCTGATATTGCAGCGAATTGTCATACCGCACTAATTCCTCCACGGCCATCTCGATGAAGCTGGGATCGGCCTGCAATTTTTGCCGTTGATCCGGGTGGCGCAGCAACGCCAGCAGGCCGTTGCCAATCAGGCCCACGGTGGTATCGTGGCCGGCCGCCAGCAGCAGCGCGCTCATGCCAAAAAGTTCAGCCTCACTCAGCCGATCCTCTCCTTCTACCACGGCCACCAAACCGCTCAGTAAATCTTCGCCAGGGTTCTGGCGGCGCTGCCGGGCGATGTCCCGAAAATATCCGGTCAGCTCTTGCACACTCTTCTGGGCCTGCCTGGCTAATTCCGGCCGAGCCCGCCCGGCCCCGGTAAAGGCGGTCAGGTCTTTGGTCCATTTCTTGAATTTTTCCTGGTCGGCTATGGGGATGCCCAACAGCTCAGAGATTACCATGACGGGCAAGGGAAAAGCGAATTCAGTGATCAAATCTATTTGTCCGGCTGGCTGCACCCGGTCGAGCAGTTCCTCCACAATCGTTTGAATCCGCGGGCGCAAATTCTCGACCATCCGGCCCGTAAAGGCCTTGTTGACCAAGACCCGCAGGCGGGTATGATCCGGTGGGTCCATAAACACCAGCCATGCTTCAAGATGTTGGCACAAAGGCTGTACCTCGGCATGGACCGGCTCTGGTAATTGGCTAAAGTAGGCCGCCATGCGGTCGCCAGAGATCAGGCGGGGGTCGCGGAAGGCCGCCTGCACATCATCGTAGCGGGTGAGCAACCAGGCCCCCAGACGTTCACTCCAAAATACGGGCGCGTTTTCTCGCAGTTCATCGTAATAGGGGTAAGGATTCTCCAGGTACTCGCCAGTGTAGACATAAGCGTCAAACTTCACAGGAGATTGGATTAGCATCTCTTTACCTCCAAGTCCTCAAGGGTTTATTAACTCAACCAATTCAATGATCACCCCTTCGGGGTCACGGCAATAGGTAACTTTGGCCTTGCCTCCTGGGGTAACTAGCGGTGGGGTATGAAAGCGAATACCGGCCGCCGTAGCCTTTTGGTAGAGGGCGTCAATATTCTCCACCTGCAAAGCGGCATGGCTGCAGCCCACGGCGCTGGCGGTCGGCAGTGGTGGGACCGGTTGAGGCACATTCAAATATTGAATTAATTCAATCGAAACCCCATCCAGAGCTTTCATTTTTACGGTGCGTAATTTAGCCTCCGTAACCCCGGTAATAGCTTCTGTCACAGACCCTGCTTCAATTTGATCCCACCAAACCTCCAATCCTAAAAGGTCTCGATAAAAAGGCAGTGAGGTCTCCATATTGCTCACCACAATCCCGGTGTGGCGTACCGCTAAAACAGTCATAGTCAGGCTGCCTCCTGCTTTTTGACTTTACTCCACGTGACAAGGTCATTTTCTACAAATCGGATGAAGCGTAAGAGGTTCAATTCCGGCGGGTCAGCAGGTGACGTTCTTGCCCTCGCTGCCGAATATCCGCAGCCGATCGGCCTGCGACATTTTTTCGGAACGAGCGCGGATGTAGTGGTACTGCACTGCCCTTCGGCGAAGCGGCGTCCGGTTCTCCGGCGTTCCGTGGGGCAATAGACCGTCAAAAAACAGAAGCCCACCGGGCTTCAAGGGAGCGGCGACGCTCCGACGACCCATAACCTCCGAGTCGCAGATCTGCCAATCGCGCCGCTTGAAATGCATTACCGCGCCGCGCTTACGCAGCTCCGGTAAGAGCTGCATGCAGCCATTTTCGACCGTGGCCTCGTCCAAGGCAATCCAGACCCCAACGACCTTGGTCTCGACCTGTAGGTCGTAGTAGGCCTGGTCCTGATGCCAGGGCTTCTCCCGTCCGAGCCGCGGCGGCTTGAGCAGCGCCATTTCTGAAAACAAAACAAGCTCATCATCGCCAAGGATCCGGTGAACAACCTCCAGCAGCTTCGGATGATAGGCTAGGGCCTTCAGGCGGTCGTCGAATTCCGCAAAATTATATATCTTGCGAACGTAATCCACCCGCTGGTCAGGCGTGAGGCTAGGAAGAATATCCCGCGCCTTGGATTCGAAGATCATGTCCTTGAATGCGGGATTTTTTCCCATCACCAAGTCGGTCAGCCCCTGCATCGCCGCCCGAATTTCGGACTGCGCGAAAGCCTGGTCCACCGCAACATACCCCTCCGCCATGTAAAACTGGATATCATCGTCGGTGACCGCATCGAGAGTTCGCGCGCTGCGGGCCATCATGCCAGGCTGATAGAGGGCATCATCGTATGTGGCAGCCCCGCCGTCGACGACCGCGCCGGTGGTAGGGTCGATAAAGGAGTCAGTCTCATTGGACTCTACGCCGCCGGCCACCGAAACGGGTTCTTGCGCAGCGATTGGGGACAAAATTTTCACGGAACTCATTACCTTAAACTAAATTGTACACACTGATTCTTTTCGTGTCAACCCCCATTTTCTCACGACCGCGCCCGCTTTCCCGCATAGGATGTCACGCTCCTCCAGTTTTACAAAAGCTTTCACGCAGAAAATACCCGTGTTTCATCGCCACTTCTCCGCCAGCACCCCACAGTCCCAAACACGAGCTCCACTCTGCCAGAAACTAGCGCGCACTCTTACCTACTGCGCCGCGCGTACGGTCACTTCACCCGCTCCCGCACAGCCCCGAGCACGAGCTCCGCACAAGCCGCAACCACCTGCGCCGCGCGAAACGCCAGCTGCTGCCGCCCCGGCCCAATCGCCAAAGGCGTCTTCACGCGCACAATTTCGAGTAGTACCTAGATACACATCAACCTGTTCGGGTGTGCTATCGGCGACATGGCCCGCATCTTCCAGAGCACCGATGAGGCGTTGGAGGCGTGCGATGGCGGGCTGTTACACATGCATATTAATACGACGCAGATTGAGGAGCACCGCAACCATGGCGGCAAGTTGAAGGCATCCACTTTCCTGATCGCCAGCATCGCCAAGGCCCTCCACCCGAAGAATCCCGCGAGTGTCAAAATCGAACTCTACAAAAACAGTCGGTACAGTACGATCTTCTCAAGACAGCCAACGAAACCAAGCCCAATGAAATGCTCCAGTCCCTCAAGCTGGTGGCCCTGTTGGGAAGATAAGTGCGAAATACATGGTCCGGTGCGACATCGATGCGGATTCAGCGGCGTTCCAGTTGCCGGACGGCGAGAACCGGAAGAACCTGCGCAAGCTGGCAATGGAGCCAATGCGCCACCACATCGCGGCAAGGTACACCTTCCTGCGCTCCACTGACAGCATGGCACTGCTGGGTTTTGCTTCCCTGGATCCGGCGTTGTTCGAAAGCTTTGTGCGCCTTGGGTTCGCTAAGTTTTCCCAATGCGACGTCTTGATTACGCTGTCGGCTTGGTTTACGAAGGATCCGCACAAAGGATCACGCTGCAGAACTTCCACACGCAAGTCTTGGTAACTCTCTACAACGCCGAGAACAAATTCCTGAACTGCTTGGTCCAACTGGACGCCACCATTGATGCGTTGCGCGACGAGCTGGCTGGTGTCTCGGCCGAAGATCTGAACAAACAAGTCACAGAATTTGTGCAGATGTCCGATGGATTGAACGAGTTTCGCGAGAATGCCTTCTTTACCGTTTTCGACCGATTGGTGCAAGAGGGCAGTGGCGGAAGGGCCCCACGCAACAGTTCGCTCGTGCTGGAGATCACGCCACAAGGGGAAAGAAAGTCACCACGGTATTGACAGCCGCCAAGCCGGTTGCCGGAGTCTCGGAAATTCCTGCCAGCGCGGGGCCTACGTTTGCGGCGGTGGCTTTAGGAGGCGCCATTAGAAGGGCTTCTGCCATCCGCTATTTGGTGAACTTATACAATGGCCGTGTTGCACCGCCATCTGCAAGTGGCACGCCGAAGCACTTTATCCGGCAGGATCATTGCTTGGTTCACCACACAGGTACGGGCATTGCGGAAGCTGATTTCGGCCAGGATGGGCAGAGTGCGAGAGCCTTCGCTTACTGCCTGGGCTGATAGGTTCGAAACCCTTGTGGCCGTTCTTCTTTGTGGAGGACATCTACCGCAAGCTTCGCGGCAATTCCTGCATCCGCTGTGACTGTGATGAAAGTTTCGTGCCCGAGGGGAAAACAATTCAGATTAAGGTTTGGCTAAACCACGAACAAGTCATGCGAGAAAATTGACTCGATAGTGAGGATTCATGCCCATCGTCAGTGATCAAGACCGAGTCCTTGATTCCGAACTTGCCTGCTGCTTGAATCCAAGGATAGGCGCCGTTGAGGCTAACGAAAGGCTCGATACTGACAACCATATGAGCCTCCAAAGGAATGTGATTGTGAAACGCCAGCCCGGGACGTTCGTGCACATCCAAACCAACTCCGTGGCCGATCGCCTCCCAGCCAGCTTCGTGGCACCAGTCAACAAAGTCTCCATAGCCGCGTCGGCGATTGACATCGAATGCGGCCCGAACGACGTCACTCGGCTTTACACCTGCTTTGAGCACAACAGTCGCCCCCTCTATTCCCTCACGAGCAATGTCGTAGTCTCGCCGATAATCATCCTTGGGTTTACCGATGGCGCACATTCGCTTAAAATCACACCAATACCCGTCCACCAGACAACCGCCATCGAACTGACCGAGATCTCCCCGCTGAATTTTGTAGTAAGTTGGTGTTGCGTCTGCCCACATTCTGCGCGGACCCGCATAGTTAGTCATGTATCTGATATCGGTTGCTCCCAATTCGTAGTAGCGGGCAGCCATCTTCTGCGTCAGCTCTACCTCCGTCATGCCAGCCTCGAGTGACTCGAAACCAAATCGGACCGCTTCGGCACTGATCCGAGCTGCCTTGCGAAGCCGCTGAATCTCGGCCAGCGATTTGACAGCCCGGACTTCCATCATTGCATCGGATCCATCTGCCCATTTGATTTTTGGCATCAGCTCGCGCAGCCGCAATACATGATTACCTCCCATGTGAACATGCATGTCACTTGACAGTTCCATCCCTATCGTGGCTTTCCCGAGTCCCTTTTCCGACAGCACATCGGCCACCAACTTCACACCGGCGGATTCTTTGCTCATGTACATGTTTCTCGGCCAATCCCAGACTCACATGTCTTGAATCCAGGTGGTTGCAGCGACTGGAAAAGCGTTGGTACAGAAGAAAACCGGATCCAGTGCATCCTCTCTAGGCAGAGGGGCAAAAAAGTAATAGTGGTACAGCGCAAACACTTCTGCGCAGAAACCTGAAAAATAGTGGTGGTTGGTTCGGTTGTAGATGAGAATTGCATCCAGATGATGGATCTCCATAGCTATCCGCAACCGTGAATAGCGTTGCTGATACTCCGCTAGTGGAAAATCAGGGTACTGAGCCTGCCGCATTTGCGCCTCCTTTGGCTGAACGCCGCAACGAAATGTGAAAGTGAGTTCCGGTGCTGTCTAAGTTTCGGACTCAAGTTCGATCTCGGCGATCATCACACAGGTGTGTTTCCGAGCAAACCTGCGTCATGCAATGAATCTTCCAATCCCTCATTCGGATACGGTGACGTTACTCGATCCTTAAGTCTGACTCCGTTCTAACGCTGGCCGACACAAAAGTTAAGGCGAAATGATTGAACCATCCCCTACAGGCCGAGATCTCGTTCGAAAAAGTGAAGCGCCTCCAGATCACTTCTCAGACCGCTCTTCTGTTCCTTCGTCAATATCTCAAGCGGGCCGCGAGCTTGGCCGCAATCGAAGCCCTTCCACCGCATGATCTCTTTGGCGGCAGAAATGACAGGGTAGCGAACGAGCACGCCGATGAACTGACACGCCAAGAATTGAGCCCTCTGGGCTTCCTCGATCTGCCCGGAACAGAAAGCACGGAAGATCTGTGCGAAGAGCTTGGGCATGAAATTCAGGGTCAATCCGATGGAGCCGTGACTGCCCATGGCCAGCGCCGCCAGAAAGATCTCGTCGTTACCGGAGAGCACATTGAGCCGTCCGTGATCCAGTTCCAGGATCTGGTACATCTGGAACAAATCACTAGAAGAAAACTTCATACCTATGACCGTGGGAATCTCCATGAATCTTGTCATCATGTGGGGCGTGACCGTAACCCCAGTTAGCGTTGGAATGTTGTAAAGAAGAAGCGGTAAACCGCATTGGCCGGCGATCGCCGCATAGTGCTGAAAAATGGCTTCAGTAGAGCCGCGGTAGAAGAAGGGAGGAACGCTGGCGACGGCTTCGGCGCCTGTTCGCTCGGCATGCGCGGCCAGTTCGACGGCATCTTGGGTGCTGACAGCGCCTACGTGGATGATGACCGGAACTCTGTGGCAGGCTTCCCGAACAACAATCTCTGCAACGTGCTTGCGTTCGGCAACAGTTAGAAGGACGCCTTCCCCGGTGCCACCACACACGTAGAGTCCATTGACTCCAATCCCGACATAGTGCGACACCATCCGGCACAGCATTTCTTCAGAGACTTTGCCAGTCGGGTCAAAAGGCGTCATTAAGGCAGGAAGAATTCCTGTAAAGCGCACTCATTTCCTCCTTTGGTCATCGGATCAGAGCTGAAGGTGTTTGGGGCCTGGGACCAGGACTTCCAAAGCCGAGGCCAGCCCCTCCAGTTCCACTGCAGAAGAAAGACATCGAATTCCCGCGTGGTATCAGGTGAGAGCCAAACCAATTCAGGATGGTCTTCGTCACGACTATCGGCTGGTTTCCTGCCAAAAACTGAAAGTCGGCTGCGGTCAGCTAGGTACTTGTATCCGTGCCTATCCCGCACGCAAAAGGGCGAGATTCGCCGACAGGGCCTCTAAGCCGTACTGAAGCGGACCACCCACATTGAGGAAGGTATAGCCCCAGCTTATCTTTTCTTGAATCTCCGTGATATTGCCCAGCGTAGTGCCGACAGCAATGCCCGTCCCTTGCAGCCGCAGGGGAATTTCGCGCATGATCGCCTGCACTTGAGGCGCATCGATCTGCGTGATCACGCCTAGCGAAGCCGAGAGATCGGTCGGCCCCACAAAGAGGACATCAATGCCGGGAACCTGTGCGATGGCATCGAGATTCTCATAGGCCTGTACACTCTCAATCTGCAAGACCACCACGGTCTCCTCGTTGGCGCTGAGCACCACATGCGTGTAATCCTCGCCGGCCACCAGCGGCCAGAGGGGCGAGACGCCACGCTGCCCCAGGGGTGGATAGCGGGCATATTGCACCGCCAGCGAAGCTTCGGTAGCCGTGCTAATCTGCGGCACCATGACCGCCACGGCACCAGCGTCAAAGGCTTTCTTGATCAGGTGGGGATCGTTCCACGCCACCCGCACCATGGGCGCTACACCCTGATGTCGCGCCAATACGGGAATTGCGCCCAAGGATTCTGGCCCTTCCGGAAAATGTTCCATATCGATCCAGAGAAAGTCGATGGCAGTTTGGCAAGTAAGCGTGGTGATGTAATTGGAGAGCGCGGGCAGCGCCGTGCCCAGAACCAATTCCCCCTTTTGGATTTTCTGTTTAAGCGGATTGGGGTACAGCATTTGTGTCGATTCCTTTGTGGTTAGGCTTGATATAAACTTACCCAGGCGCCCCATTCAGCAGCCGGGCGACGGACGGACATCAAACTTGCAATCAAGCGATAGGCGGAGTCGCTCAACGCTCCGGGCTGGCCCAATGCCTGGCTCACCACAAAGGCTGCTGCCACATCGGCATAACAGTTGCCCCGGCCGCAAAAACCGGCCACGCCGTAAATCTGCCGCTCGGCGTCTAACAGCCCTACTTCGGGAAAATCATCGGCGGTAAAGGATTGCAAACCACCCCAGCGATGGGTGATCGGCACGCCGGCCAGGCGGGGGAAAATAGTGGCAAACTCGCGGTCAAGCCGCTGCTGATGGGCAAGCGATATGCTGAAGCCTTCACTTTCTAACAAGGGATGGGGGCGTCCATCCGCCGTAAATTGGGGAAAGAGGCTATCTGGCTCGTCCCGTTTGCGCCCACCGCCAAAGAGCAGGCGAAAACGGCCGTCAGCTTCTGTGATCTCACGCCACCAAGCCATTGCCGTGCCATAACCACCGACACAGGGACGGGTGGACAAGGGCGCGGTGACGATCACCTGTCCACGCTCGGCGCGCAGCGCCGGTTCCAGATCACGCACCTGCTGGGGCGCCAGTGCATTGAGCGCCAGAAAGACCAGCGGAGCGCTAACGGTTCCCTGGGCGGTCAGCACCTGGCTGACGGCTCCGTTCCGCCCGATCCCTTGAACGCGCGTTCCCTCATACAACTGCACCGTGGGCAGGCGCGCCACCCCCTGCGCGAGCCCGATCACATATTTCCCCGAATGGAACTGGGCATCATCGCGATAACAAAAGCCGCCGGCAAAGAGATCGCTGCCGGTGGCCGCTTTGGCCGCCGCTTCATCCAGATAATCGACAGCAAAACCATCGGCGTGTAACAAGTCGTACTCTTGCCGATAGTTAGTTAGCGTCTGTTCGCAGTGAGGCATGTCGTAGCGGGCGAGGAAAGTGTAGCCAGAGACTTCGTAATCACAGTCAATGGAATAGTCGGCCAGTTGTTGCCGGGTCAACTGGTGGTTCTCCAGCCCCAACTGCCAGATGGCTTTGGCTTGATCACGCCCATAGCGCGGGATACAGTCGGCGTAACTAGCGGCGGCGCCGTGGTTGATGCTGCCCTGGTTGCGAGCCGACGCGCCCCCGCCCACCTGCCCGCCTTCGAGAATCACACAGTTGATCCCCCGTTGGTGGAGATTGTGGGCGATTTTAAGCCCGCAAATGCCAGCGCCAATCACCACGGCGTCGGTGGTAAGGTTGGTTTCCAGCTGGGCAAACCGGGGACGCACCAAGTCGAGCCAATAGGGCAGACCATAGCCATCCAAGGTTGTGAACGGTGATCTCATTTCACTAATAGTACACTACTTGCACTTTTTTGCATGATCCGATTCAGTTTGCCCCAATGGCGGCAAGCAATGTTGCGATCTGCTGTGGCGTTTTGGCACCGATAATCAGTGACACGATGGCTGGCATTTCTAGTAAGGCGAGCAAGGCATGTTGCAACAGCGTGCGCCCCTTGGCGTTGGCGGCGCGCCTCAGCTCGTCTAGCTGGTTGAACATATCGCCGGTGAGCGGCATGAGCCACTGTGGTTTTTCCGCCAAGCGCGACGTAGCAGGCGGCGCGACGTTGGGTTGATATTTGCCGGTCAAGAGGCCGCCCTGTAATACCTGGTAGGGCGCCACGGCAAGTGCCTCGCGTTGGCAAAGCGGTAACATCTCAGTTTCGATGTCGCGCTTGAGCAAACTGTAGGCGGGTTGCACCGCCACCGGGCGGCGCCAACCCGCTGCATCACAGAGCTGCAACACTGCACTGATCTGCGCCGCGCTAAAGTTGGAAAGCCCCCAGTAGCGAATCTTGCCCAGAGTGATCAATTCGTGAAAGGTATGCACCGCTTCGGCCAGAGGCGTCTCGGCGTCTGGTTTGTGCATGTAATAAAGGTCGATATAGTCGGTGGCCAACCGTTTTAGCGAGCGTTCGACTTCGCGCAGGATGTGGGCGCGACTCAGGCCTTGATCATCATCCGCCGGACCGATCTTCATGCCGACTTTGCTGGCAACCACTACCTGTGTGCGGCGACCTGCCAGCGCCTTGCCCAAGATCGCCTCGGCCACGCCCCCAGGCGACCCCACATAGCGCGCATAACCTTCATACATGTTGGCTGTGTCGATAAAGTTGATGCCATGATCCAATGCCCAGTGTGTCAACATAATCGCCTCCGCTTCAGCGACCGGCGCGCCAAAGGTCATCGTGCCCAGGCAAAGGGGGAAAACGGCTAAATCGGTGTGGGGTATCTGACGTTTTTGCATTGTTAGTCCTTCTGCCTGATTGCGATGACTTGGTGCCTTAGCGAAATCACGCGGTGTCAAAATCCTCGGTGGATAGTGTCAGGAACCCTTATGCTAGGAACTCGGCACAGCGTTCATGGAGCATGCGCTTGCACGATTGATATTGTTCTTCCGTGAAGACCTGGTGGGGCGAGAGCAGACGCAATCCCCGCTCCCTAGATCCGCCCAGTCACGAAAAAGCTTACCATAAGCGCCGTCGATCCGCCCTTCGGCCAGCTTGGTCCCCAACATGCCATGCAACATATAGTGGAACTCCTGTTGCAGTTGGAAGATGGCCACCATTTCTCCTTTGCGCCCCGCCTCAAAGAGCGCATTAGACTTGCGCGGCGACATTGGCCCAAATTAGAAGAGCAGCGAACATTCGCGATAGAGACAACCGTGGGGAAATTTCTGCTCCCCAGAAAGTGTTGCAACTCTTCGGCGCTGGTCACAAGATCCGCCGCCCGTTCCAAGCCATTGCCGGTATTTTTTTGGCCACGAGATTGGGGATAGCCTCGATCAAGCACCGATAATCGGCGGCAGTCAAGACGCGCTTGGTGCGTGTAGGTTGTAGTGCTAAAACCGGGCATTGGGAAAGGCGCCACAGAGATCACGGAAAAAGGTCATCAGCTCCCGGTCATTGCGTGTCCCCCATGCCGGCAAAGAAATTTGAAAAACCCGGAAGCCGACAGCATAGGCATACCCGATGCGTTCAATAAAGTTGGCCGTCGAAAGCGCAATCACCCCGACAATCGGATGGATGTTTTCGCCGCGTGTCACTTGGCCGAGCACGCGTACCACCTGTTATAAGCGCGCCGTATCGAGCGCATAGCCTTCCCCGGTGGTACCAAAGAACTAGAGGTGTTTGAATTCCTTCAACACCAACCAGACCTTGCGGCGAAAAACCTTTTTCTGCAACTGTTCCTTTTCATCCCACAGGATCTCGCAACAGACTAAAACTTGTGGGTAACGGGGCATTAGTTAGACTCCTTTGAAATTTTGCGCAAGCACTTTGCTCGGCCTTACTACGATCAGCCCCACATCCCAAGCCTTCCGGATTCAATATAGCGCCGCGCCTCGTCCGGGTCGGCGATGTAGTGCTTGAACAGCTGCCAGCGCATCGCTGCTTGCAGGGGAGCTTCCTTGCTAAACAGCTCGGCCATGCCATAGACCGTAACGGTGCACACGTCTTCGCGCCCACCATCAATACAGAGGCTGATGCGCGGGTCGCGGCGCAGGTTGCGATATTTTGCTGTGTCGCTGGTAATGCCAATGTAGAAACGCCTATTTCACTAATGGTACCCGACCTGCCTGAGCTGTGGCGGTCAATCGTGTCGACAATGGCATGGCACAGCGCGTATAGAAAGCTATCAATTTCTGTCTGATTCATCTTTGCCATGGGATGCTCGTAACCTGATCACACAGTCACCTTGTCAATTTCTTAGCCGAAGCCGCGCCCAGCGGATGTGGGTCAGGCTGGCGTACGTACACCACCAACTGGCATAGAGATCGCCTTCCTCTGTACTCAACAGCGTCGGTGCGCCAAAGGCGATGGTGTCATGGCTGCGTGGATATTTGTCGGGCGAACTGATGCCCAGGTGTGTCCAGCCGGTGGCGTCCCAGACACGTACCTGATTGACTAGATCCCAGCTTTGCCCCCAATCAGCAGACAGGGCTACCATAAAGCTGGGTTGTTCGGACTCGCGCAGTGTGTAGACGGCCGCTAAGGTACCGTCCGGCAGTTGGGCGGGCCAATTGGTCTGTCCGGGAAGGTTGGTCGGCTGGGGCATGGGCCACGCTGCGGCATTCGCATCCGTTATGGCGTAATGGATCGGCAGGTTGACTGGCCCCTTGTCCGGCTGGGTCATGTCCGCGGCCCAGTAGAGGGTGAAGAGACGGTCGTCGTTGAGGCGGATCGTCTTGGCATGCCAGAAGCCCTTGCCGATGGCTGCACCGTCAGCTATCGTTCGCATCTCGCTCCAGCTTTGCCCCCGGTCGGCCGAACTCATCGCCAGCATGACTGGCTTGTAGGGGCGCTCCTCGTCATAGCCGTGCCAGCGATCAAAGGTCGCCAGCCAGCGCCCATCTGCCAACTCTGTGATCGTGCTGGCCGGAGTGGCCACCACGCCAACGGGCAGTGCAATCGGTTGTGGCCCCTTCCAGGTGTGCCCGTCGTCATACGAGGTGAAGAGGATCGGCTCGTTGTCGATCAGCCCGCCGCTGGGGCTGAACATCTGTCGATCCGGCACCGAACGGTCGGCACGGAAGGCCAAGACCACCAGGGTGCCATCGCTTAAGCGCGAGAGAAAGCCATCATTGTAAGAGTAGGGGCGGTCATCGCTGGCTTCATCATACAAAAAGCCCTGCAACTGCCAGGTGACGCCGCCGTCCAACGAGCGGGTGAGGGCGATATTTTGGTTGGCCGCGTACATGCCATCCCCGCGGCTAAAGGTTGCCAGCCATTCTTGCCCAGAAAGCTGCACAGGATGGGAATGCGAGGCAAAGACATGATAGTGCGTCGGGTCGGGGTTGATGTAGAGAATGCCGCTGTCGATCAGTTCGAGTTTTTTCATGATCTCCTTTGTCCTATTTTCCCCACTGTTTGCGCAACACCCGCAACCAATTGCCGTGCATAATGCCAGCAATGTCAGGTTCGCTGTAGCCGCGGGTGTGCAGAATCGTGGCGATCTTTTGCATATCGGCAATGGTATCGAGGTCGCTGGGCGATTGCTCGCGACCAAACCCGCCATCCAGATCGCTGCCGATGGCGGCGTGGCGGGCATTTCCGGCCAGTTGACAGACATAATCGATATGATCGACTACATGGGCAATGGTCACGGTCATTTCATGGCGGGTGCGCAACGTCCAGCCAGCGCGGATCATCCAGTTGTCAAAGGCTGCACTAATCACCCCATCGCGCGCAATAATCGCTTTAAGTTGATTGTCGTCAAACTGCCGTTGATGGGGAACCAGGGCACGACAGTTTTGATGGCTGGCAATGATGGCCCCGTCGTAGTGGTCAAGCGCTTGCCAGAAGGCTTGATCGGAAAAGTGGGTCATATCGAGTATGATGCCCACCCGGCGCATCTCGGTCAGCAGATCCTTGCCCAGTGCGCTAAGGCCAATTTCGGTGGCGGTGCCGCCAGCGTAGCGACCGGGGCCATAGTGGGTTGGCCCAATCAACCGCAACCCCGCCCCATACCACTGCTCAAGTTGGCTCGGCTGCCATATGGGGTCGGCGCTTTCCATGCTGGCGATAAAGCCAAGTCGTGGGGTCGCAGTGATGTTATTTTCAGCCGCACCCGCCGCTTCCCACGCTTCCCATTCGGCCACATGCTGATCAAGCCCCTCCCGATCCGTTATAATCCGCACATGGCCGTGAGATTCTAGTTCTCGATAGTAGGCCAAATGCCCCTGCGCCGTGGCCGTGGCCTGGGCTTGCGAGCCATAGTCGATGTTGGGCGCTGCCCGCCCGGTGTGCCGCGCCATCAGCGTGACAACGGCCAGGAAAATGCGCCCTTGGCGCATTTCGGGCAGCGCCACTGTACCCTGCCCATTGCCGCCAACCCCGCTAGTATGACCCTCTTGCGTGCGAATGGTGTAGGCCGATTGCAAGAGATCGCGGCTGCCCTGCATGGCGTTCCACGCCAGATCGAGATGAGAGTCAACAATCAACATAAGTCATAGCTCCTTTAGGCATCGCAAGTAAATCACTTGTACAATGACGAGATAGAGTGATTATGGATAGGAAATTCATGGCTACTTTCCTCTTCTCTGAAACAATACAGTTCCGCACGGCTCTTGTCAACACCAATTTTCTCACGACCGCGCCTTCTGTCCCAGCCTAGAACGTCACACTGCTTCAGCTATATCATAGCTTCAAACGGAAAATACCACACATCTCATCGCCACCACTCCGTCCGCAGCCCCAAGCACCAACTGCTCTCGGTCAGAAACTAGCGCGCACTCTTACACGCCGCACCGCGCGTACTATTACTTCTGCAGTGCGGTGTATCCAACCCAAAGTCTGGTCGAACTCCAGGTCCGAGTTCGGCTCAGCGCCAAGTCACACATTGCATGACAACTACTGCAAACTGGTGACTTTTGCTTCCACCCTGCTGCCGCCACCACAGGATGGCTTCGCGGGCTTGCCGCGCGCAGCCAGCTACCACAGCAGTAGCCAGCCCGCTGCGCCAAACTAGCGCCACCCGAAATACATGCACTTGTAATATTTACTCTGGCTTCTCGCGCAACTTCCTAAATGACGGGCTAACATATACCACCTGTGTAAGCCGCTCCGGCACCGGTACTTAGATCGAAGAGCATCCCGGGCAACGCGTTCTGTGGAAAGTGGCCAGCCCGCCACGCACAAGAAAATATGGCAAATACCGGTGCGTGCCCTGCGCGGCATCGCCCAGCTTTTCCACGCCAGTCTGCTCCGGCTCGAACGCGATAGCCGCGGCGCACCCGTCCCGGACCCACAGTTCAAAGCGCATGACGCCCTCTTGCATTGCACCAATACCCAAAATCTGGATCATCGGAGCCGCTGTAGTGGGGGTTTCCTTCAGGAGGTCTAGGATCATAGGTCAGGCCGCTTGCCCCTCGCGCACCTCGCCAAGGCCAGCGACCCTGATACCATCGGCAGGCAATTTTCGGGCCGCGCATCTTGATCGACTCGTTCTAAGCTGCCACTAACTCCACGATCCTTCGAGCGATTGAAGCCAAAACCCGTCGCATGATCCTTTGCGAATTGCCTCCGCGAACGCACGCAGTTCACTTTCCAATGGCCAATCGGCTTAATACGCTGGATGGGTAATCACGGGCACTTGCGGTGTTAGTACATCCCATTAACCCTCGGACCCATACCTTCGTAGAGCGCGAATCTCTGCGCGTCGGTATGTGTGTGGACGACCGTACCGAACTCTCTCACGATCATCATCCTTGTGCGCTTCCCCGGTGCGAACCAATGAACAGTGCATAGCAGGAGCGCGCCCTTTGACTCATACATGACGAATCCAATGTCATAGAGCGTCCTCGTATACGGCCTGAAGATACTAAAACCCAACGCCTGTGCAGAATTCAGCCCGATCGGAAGAAGTTAAAGCGCCATCGACCCGGATGCGTCAGCCAGTCCCACGGGTTCGATAAATTGTCTCTGAATGGCCCAGTGCTAAACCCTTCGAACATCAGGTGACGGATTGGACCCAGCGGCGGCACAATTTCCCTTTCTTTGCGGAACGCTAGGTTATGCAGGTGGATATGGCCGACGTGCACAATCGAACCGGATTTCGCCGCGGCGACCTCCAGCCGCCTTGCACCTGGCCTTAGATTGGTCAGGCATTTCTCTATGAAGCCCGGATTTGCTTGTTGATGAAAAGCAATGCGAGCATCGCATGGATCCCGTTGGGCGTCGCGACTATTGCGCCGTAACTAGCCGATGGCGCTTGCTCACACCGGCCGCCTCCGACTTCCGACTCTCTAGGGATACTCTGGAGCGTCTTTTAAGCGGAGCCTCATCGTCCCCGCCCGTGAAGCACGAACCTGACCTAACTTCAATCTATGCAATTGCACACTTTCTTAGACCGACAATATATTTAGCATGAGTAAATTATCGCCGCTATAAAACTTGTCGATATCCTGTTAGGTTGATGGAGTCATATCTTCCTCTAAGTGGTCTATCTAGTAACTATTCTTCCAGACCCATTGATATCTGTTGCTAGTTGTCATTTCAAGTCCAAATCTATCTAGGCTACAGAAACCTTTTTATGTCGGGTTTCGCTAATCAATGAAAGAACCATTTGTGGAATATCTTGATTCTGACCCAGAATGTATTTTGAGGCAAACCTTGGATAAAAAGAACGATCCATATTTTCAATAAACTCTAATGGGTGATCTGACACTTCTTGCAATGTTTTAAGAAAAGCGTCCGGAGTGCGGCACCAACGGCACACCCTCTCTAAGTCCACTTGATAGTGTGGAACCAAATACGTCATTCGGGGGTCACAAAACAGTAAAAGTGGCTTATTTAGAACGATCGCTTCATTCCACGTGGTATTGCTCTCGGTATCGGCAATGATGAGATGGCTTTTCTGCATAAGATCCGCCAAAGGTGTAAAAACATCAATAGAAACATGTGCGAGACGTTCTCGCGAAAGCCAACGCGCTGTACCATCATAGGTTACTTGCACTTTGGGTGGGCGATACGTCACTAAAAGGCTGTTATTTTTATCGAGTAACTGAAAAGCCTGCTTCTGAAGTAAATACCTTTTTGTATCTTCGATGAGGAAACTGCCTCCCATTGTATTGGCAGTCGAATAGCACCCAAGCCATAGAATGCGTATGGGATTGTTAGGAACGGGCTGAAGATAAGGCTTGGGATGGAAAGCTTGAAGGCGCGCAGAACCTACAGGCACAAGTGCGGCCCGGGCAGAAAAAGCCGGCTG
>Ga0049084_10000110_pt1 | contig 29651 bp, 24 predicted proteins | sample GreLakmeON33MSRF_FD_66720 | JGI IMG/M metagenome (GOLD analysis project Ga0049084, IMG submission 66720) | Freshwater lentic microbial communities from great Laurentian Lakes, MI, USA - Great Lakes metaG ON33MSRF | ecosystem: Environmental > Aquatic > Freshwater > Lake | place: Great Lakes... | reverse complement strand
ATGAACCGGCGGCGGCGCAAAGAACAGCAGGAAGCCCCCGCCTCCGGCCCCCAGCAGTTTTCCTCCCCACGCGCCCACTTCCAGGCCGCGTTGATAGAGCGCGTCAATTTCCGGGTTGGACACTCCACCGTCGAGCGTCCGCTTGGCCTCCCAGGCCCGATGCAGCAATTCCCCGAACTCCTGCAAGGGGCTCGTGCCGGTCAAAATATCGAAACCCTGATAGACCATCTCGCGCATCGAGCGCAGCACGGGCAGATTTTCATTCACCCGCTTCAACTGATGGGCGACGACGTCGGACGCCTTGCGCTTGATCCCGGTAAAAACGAGGAAGAGATGCTGCTCAAACTCCGCGAGACGTTCCGGCTTCAGCGGCAACGGCTTCACCTGGAAGTCTTCCTCGGTGTGAAACTCGACCAGATTGAAACCGCCGAACGCGGCCATCACCTGATCCTGGCAGCCCACGTTTTCCTTCAAGACATGACGCTCGATGGTGATGGCCTGCCGGGCGAGATCGTAGGGATTGATGAACCGGCCTTGAAAAGCGTGGAGCGCGTGCAGCAAGGAGACCGTGAACGTCGAGGACGATCCCAGTCCGGTAAATGCCGGCAGATCGGCGACGTTGTGCAGCTCGATGTCCTTTTCCAGCTTGCAAAACTTCAGGCACTCCCGGAAAACCGCGTGTTCAATCGTCCCCACCTCCCTGGCCAGCTCCACTTTCCGGTAGGAAATGCGGATCGAATAATCAAAGAGATGGCTGAGAAAATGGCTGGCGGTGACGTAGGAATACTTGTTGATGGCGGTGGCTAGAACCGCGCCGCCTTCCTTCAGAAAAAACTCCGGATAGTCCGTGCCACCGCCGAAAAAGCTGATGCGCACCGGGGCGCGCGAGATGATCATAGCCCGGAAAAGCGGTGGTGGTTTTCCCGGATGAAGAGATCAGCACGCGGCAGCGATTCCGGCGTGCCGATGTCTAAAAATGGTGCGTTCACTGCATGAACTTTCAGCAATCCGCCGGAACCCGTCAACTTGGAAAACACATCCTGCTCAAAACTGAGCGGTCGCCCCGCCGGAAACGACGCCAGCAGCTCGTGCGGCAACAGATACACGCCCGCGTTGATCACCCCGCGCCCCGGCCGCTTCTCGGCGAAACGCAGCAGTTCCCCGCCCACCCCCGTCTCCAGCGTGCCGAAGCGCGCGGCGTCCTCCACTTCGCGACCGATGATGACTCCGGCAACCTTCGGCTGGTTGAGCACCTCCACCGCCTCCGCCAGATTGGCAAAGATCAACGAATCCCCGTTCAGCACCAGCCACGCCGGCGGGGCCGTCTCGCCGGCCGCCGCCTGCAAAAATCCTCCCGCCGTGCCCAGCGGTTCCGGCTCCGCCACGCACTGGACGGAAACTTCCGGCACCGGACGGCCGGCAAAAAAATCGTTCACCACTTCCGCCCGGTAGCCGGTAGAGATGATCACGCGCCGGAGGCCCTGCGCGGCGAGATAACGCACCACCCATTCCAGAAACGGCCGGCCCGCCACCGGGGCCATCGGCTTGGGCAGTCCATCCAGCAGATGCTGGATGCGCGTGCCCCGGCCGCCCGCCAGGACCACCGCCGTCAGGTCGGAAATTTTCAGCGCCATGCCGTGCCCCCGATTTTTCCCCGGCCACGCGGGGTAAATTTGACTTTCATTTCGCGCGACGATAGACACTCCGCGTGCATCCGACAACCCGCTTGAAGCTCGACGACGCTCTTTGGCTTCGTGGCGAAGCCATCGACAAAACCCAGCGCAACGCCCGGACCGAAACCCGGATGCTGCGGGAGCGCGGGGTGGCCGTTTGCCTGCTGAAAAATTCTGCCGACCCGGCCGAGTTGGCCGAAATCCGCAAACTGGTCTTCCAGTCCGATCGTCACGTCATCCTCTCCCGGCTGGGGGGAAAAGAACTGAACGCCCTGCGCCCCATCTTCGAATCGCGCCGGAATTTTTCCCTGGTCGTGGACGACTGGTGGAGCATGCCCGGCTGGTTCAACCGCCACGCCGACTACCTTATTTTCCGAAATTACAACGGCATGATCGTCCGCGCCGGGCTAGGGCCGCTGGTGCCGGCCGGCGCGGGGGTTCCCTGGTTTTGCGCGCCGGAAAAAATGGCCTGGTATCCCATCGCCTGCAGCTTGCTGCGCGGACCAGCCTTGCTCGCCAGCCCGTTTTGGAACGCGCTCAAAGCCGTGCAGCGCCGCTCCGACCAGCGCGATCCGAAGACGATGATCTACTTTCCGTTTCCCATCGCTGCGGAAGACGTGCCGCTGGGCACGGAGAAGCTGGAGCATGATTTCTCCAATCTCGGCGGCACCTGCGGATATTGGGTGATGCGCGACGCCCACTCCCCGGCGGAGATGACGTTCGCCAATTTGTATTACGACCGGAAACGGCTGATCGAATTGATCGGACAGTTCGAGGGAAACCCCTTCACCGTGTTCGACTGGCGGCGCAACGGGCGGTTTCTGCCGTTCGACGAATACGCCCGCGAACTGCGCAAGAGCCGCTTCACCGTGGCCACCGGCGGCTATCACCTCGCCTCCATCCCGAAATATCTCGAATACATCTGCCTCGGCACCCCGATCATCGGGGCCGGCCTGCCGTATGAATATCCGTGGCTGGACGAGTGCATGGTTTCGGTGGACATCATGCGCACGACGCCCGCGCAGTTGAAGCCGCAGCTCCACGCCGCGCTCGACCGATATGAAAAGCTGCGCGAGCAATGCCTCTCCTGGCGGGATAAGCTCTTCAAACTTTACGACATCCACCGCCTGCTGGAGATCGCGCAGCTGCAGATCGACGGCCAGCCGGTGCCGCCGGGTTACTTGAAAAATCTCCCCACCGGAGCGCCCGGAAGTTAATCATTTCTCATCGCAGCAGCCGACGTGAGGAACCTTCTCACGTTGGCTGCTATGGTCAGAAATCCCCGCCTACACGTTCGAGTAAATCGTGTTCCGCAGAATCGTGAAGCCCTTGATCAATTCCTGAATGCCGCGGTCCAGCGTCCACTCAGTGTTGAAGCCCGTGCCCAGCAGCCGTGCGTTGGACACGATGTAATCGCGCTTGTCCGGGTCTTCGCCGATGGGCGCCTCCACGTACACGAACTTCGGCAGGTGCTCCCGGATCTTCGCGCACAGCTCCAGCTTCGAGAGATTGGCCTCCTCGAGGCCGGCGTTGTAGGGACGGCCGCGCATCGTGGAAAAGTTTTTGATCGCGTGCTCGAAGGCGCGCGCCACGTCGCGGATGTGAATGTAGTTCCGCTTGAAATGCCCCTCGAAAATCAGCACCGCGCGGTCATGCACCGCGCGATAGACAAAATCGTTCACCAGCAGATCCACCCGCATCCGGGGTGACATGCCGAACACCGTGGCCAGACGAAAGCTCAGACTGTTCTCGCGCTGCAGGACGGCCTCCTCGGCCTTCACCTTGGTGATGCCGTAGGTCGAAAGCGGACGCAGCGGGGATTCCTCGGTGCAATGCTTGTCCTTCTCGCCGACGCCGTAGCCGCTGTTCGTGACGGGCATGATGATCCACTGCTGCTGGCTCGCCAACCGGCAGAGCATCGCCACCGCGTCGAAGTTCGTCGTCTGCGTGGCGATTTGGTCCTGGTTGCAGATCGGCACGCCGACCAGGGCCGCCAGCGGGATGATTAAATCCGCCTTGGGCACGAGCGACTTCAGCAATGCCTCGTCGCGGCAGTCCCCACGCACGATCTGGAACGTCGGATAATGGCAGCAGTCCGCGAGGCTGTTCTGCCGGAAATAAAAATTGTCGAGCACCGTGACTTCATGGCCCGCCGCCAGCAGCGCCGGAGTCAGCACCGAACCGAGATAGCCCGCGCCGCCTGTGATGAGGATTTTCATGCGCGGGAATTTAGGGAGGGCTATTTCAATCAGCGAGGAAAAAGTTTCCAGGCGGCGGTCAGACCCGGAGCCGTGCGGAAGAAAACCACGAATGAACACCCAGGGACACGAATTAACGGTGCTCGGGCCCGTCGGTCGACCGGATTCAACGTCGCTGTTTAGTGGTGGCCGGCGCGGTCGGCCGACGCCTGCGATAGGCCAGTCTTCATTGGTGTGAATTCGTGTCCATTCGTGGTTGAACTGAATCGTTCTGGCCGCCCCGAAGCGGGGAAATGGTGGTAGGAACTGGATTCGAACCAGTGAAGGCGTAAGCCAGCAGATTTACAGTCTGCCCCCGTTGGCCACTTGGGTATCCTACCATTGCCCGCGCAAGGAGCGCGCAATATGCCGAAAGCCCGCGCCGCTTGTCAACCGGCGGCGCGAACCTTTCGGCACACGAGGCGCAGCCTGACACCACCCCCGAACTCGGACGATAGGGGTAGGGACAAGGGTTTGAACCTTGCCCCTCCCTCCGAACCGGACGGGCGGATCTCCCGCATCCGGCTCTCCAGTCAGTGGGTTCGTAGTCGGACGATTGTCCGCGTCCACTCGTGTTCCGCTTTCAAGCTCAGCAGCCCACGGTGGGCAAACCATGCATTCGGCCAGCGTTGATGGGTGGCTCCGATTCCCTTGCCCACCCCATCCAGTCGCCATTGCAGCAGACTCCTCAACCGTCGCCTCACGTAGCCATCGACCGCCGTAAACGTGTTCGCCTTGCTGTGCTGGAAATACTGATACCAGCCCCGCAGACTCAGGTTCACGTCGGTCACGATTTCGCTCAGGCTCCGCCCGTCCAGCCGCGAGGTTTTCGCGCACACCCGTTCTTTCAACTTCAGCAGGCTCTTCTTCCGCGGCCATTTCATGCCGCGCTCGAAGTGATACCCAAGGAAGTCAAAGCCTCCGGGCGCTCTCGGGTCCACCACGCGCGTCTTTTCAGGATGCAGGGTCAGTCCCGCTTCGCTCACCCATTGCCGCACCCGCTCCAAGGTGTTTTGCGCCTCGGCTTCACTGCGACAAAGAATCACGAAGTCGTCCGCGTAACGCCCCATCGCCCAACCCGCCGCCGCCATCTGGTGGTCGAGCGGGTCGAGGTAAAGGTTCGCCAGCAGCGGGGTGATGACGCCGCCTTGGGGCGTGCCACGCTCGGTGGGTTGCCAACTCTTGGCTTCTTCCAGCACGCCGGCCCAGAGGAAACTTTCCACCAGCGCCAGCACCCGTGCGTCGGCCACCCGCTCTTTGACCAGAGCGAGCAGTCGTTCGTGCGGGATCGTGTCGAAGTAGCTTTTCAGGTCGGCGTCCACCACCCAGTCGTGGCCTGCCTTGAGCAGCGCGTCCTTGGCCCCGCGCCCCGGTCGGAAGCCGGAGCTGTGCTCGGCAAACTCCGTCTCGAAGATCGGCTCCAGAACGTGCCGGAGCGCAGTTGTTCGTGCAGCCGCTGAAACTCTTCTTCAGCACGCCGCCCGAAGTGCGCCACGGTTTGTTCGTCCGCTCCCGCGCTCCCGCCGTTCTGCCAGACCTTGTGCAAGGCGCTGGAGAGATTGGCGGGCGCATAAGTCTTGTCCCATAATGCGAACCAGACTTGGTCTGCCGACTCGCTTGAGGCGAGCCGCGTCAACAGGCGTTCTGTCCAGACGCAGCGTTCCACCCACCACCACGGCTCGCGCGGCAGGCGGGCTTCTCCGGCTTGTTGAGCCGGCGTTGTCACCGCCACCGACACCGGTTGTGAGTCATTGTTCTGTTTCATCACGCATCCACTTTCCTGCGTCCCTTCGCTTCACGGTCATTACCCGTTTCGCCGCTACTACGGACGCTCTAACTCCCGCCGGGCGGCTCTTCGGGCGACCTCGCCATGAACACCGCTTGACCCCGGCGGGTCTCCCTGATTATCGCGGGCGGACTTCCACCGCTCTGTCTTCCCGCCTTCTCAGGCGCACGAGCGCCGCTCTGTGACCGGCTTAGGCGGGCCGAGTAACAGGTTGGTAAGGGTTCGGAAAGCTCACGCCCGTCGGAGTCCCCGGGCCTTAAGCCGGGCACAGACCGGCGCTCCGCAAAGAAACTGCCCTCACCCGCTTTTAAACACACCCGGGAATACGAGCGCCTGAAACTTTGGCTTTGCAGAGGCCATGCCGATGTCTAACCTGGTGAACGTGAAGTGGCTCAAGTCAATCGTGACCCTGCTGTTGGTGGCCGTCTGGCTGCCAGCGTCATCGCACGCGCTGCTTCAACACGCGGGATTCATTCATCAAGTCCACGCGCACGACGACCACGCAGAGGACAGTCACGACGCTGATTCCTCCGGTTCACATAAGCACGACGCGGACAACCATGCCGCAGCGGACGGGTTGTGTCTCGCGTCCGCTGGCAAAGTCCAGGTGCCGACGCCGAACTTCGTGGCAGTGCCGGGCTGGCCCGCGGTGCCAGTTCTGGGCCCGTTGATGCAGGCGGACTTTTCGGCCCTCCATTCCGGCTTGTCCCCGCCGGGCGTCGCTCCACCGGAGCTTTCCCATCGCTGGCAGTTTTCATTCCGCGCGGCGCTTCCTGTGCGCGCTCCTTCCTTCGTTTCCTGATAGTCCTTCACGGACTGCTCTCGTGGTTGGCTGACGTGGCCGTTGGCTGACTGCCCTCCCGTTCCTTGTTGCCCGCGTCCGCTCCGGGCAGCCGCTTCGCGTGTGAAGCGTTTGATTTGAGCGGCAGTAAACTTTTGTCTGCATGAAAACACTTTTGATTTTGCGCTGGCCGGTGTCGCTGGCCGCGTTGTTGGGATTCGCGCTTTTGGGCTGCAACCGCAGCCACGACCATTCGCACGGGGACGGCGATGACCATCACCACGAGGACAAGACCGCGCAAATCACGGTCTGGTCTGAGCGCCACGAGATTTTTGCCGAACACCGGCTGGTGGCGGCGGGCACGGCGACGAAGTTCGTCACACACGTCTCGGATTTGCAAACGCTCGAACCGCGACGCGAGGGGCTAATCAAGTTCCGGCTCGCGCTCGGCCAGGACGCGCCCATTGAGAAGGTCGAGAACACGCCAACGCGCACGGGCATTTACGAAGCCATGCTCACGTTCCCCAAGGCAGGCGACTGGAACGTGACGGTGCTCATCCCGACGGAAGGCGGTGAGTCCACGGTGACGTTGCCGCCCGTGAAGGTGTATGCCTCGAAGCACGACGCGCAGCACGCCGAGGCACCGGACGCGCCGGAAGGCATCAGCTTCCTCAAGGAGCAACAGTGGAAAATCCTGGCGAAAGCGGAGCCGGTGACGAAGCGCCGCCTCGTCGAGCGCATGCGCGTGCCGGCAATGGTCGCGGCGCGGCCCGGTTCGCAGGCGGCGGTGACGGCTCCGCTCGCGGGGCGATTGTTCGCCGCGCCGGGCAAGGCGTTGCCGATGGTGGGAGACACGGTGCAAGCGGGACAAACGCTCGCGCTGGTGCAACCGATGGCGTCGGAACTGGCGTTGAAGCTGGCCGAAGCGGAGGCAGAAGCAGTGCGGGCCAAGCTCGGAGTCGAGCAGGCGGAACAGACCTTCAAGCGCACGCAGAAGCTCGCGCAGGCGGAAGCCAAGTCTGCGCGCGAATTACAAGAAGCAGAGTTCGCGTTGAAGTCCGCGCAAGCCCGGCTGGACGCCGCCCGCGCGGTGCAATCCGCCTTCCAACAAGCCCGCGCCAGCACCGGCGAGGGCAACGCCTCCGTGCCGGCCATTGAACTCAAAGCGCCGATTGCGGGCATGGTGGTCGCGCAGACCGGTGCGGCGCTGGGCGAGTGGGTGACGCCCGACAAGCCGCTGTTCACCGTGCTGGACGCGGGGATGGTGTTCGTTGAAGCCCGCGTGCCGGAATCCGTCGTGGGCCGTCTGAGCGGCGCGAAGGGCGCGACTGCGGAACTGCCCGGCGAGCGGGGCGCGTTCCTCCCGCTCACCGGCGAGGGGCGCGGGCGGCTGGTGTTCCTGAGTCCGCAAGTGAACACGGCGACCCGGACGGTGGCGCTGGTGTATGAGGCGAACAATCGCGACGGGCGTTTTCGCGTCGGGCAACAACTCATGCTGCACGTCGAGAGCGCGCACGCAGAAGACGCCGTGGCGATTCCCGACGCGGCCATTGTCGAGGAAGGCGGGCAGCCGGTCGCGTTCGTGCAAGTGAGTGGCGAGGCGTTTGAAAAGCGCGAACTCACGCTCGGCATCCGCGACGGGAATTTCGTGCAAGTGCTGCGGGGCGTGAGCGAAGGCGAGCGCGTCGTCACCAAAGGCGCCATGGCGATTCGCCTCGCGGCAGCTTCCAACGTGATTCCCGCGCACGGCCACGCGCACTGAGGACGCCCTATGATGGACAAACTCATTCAGTGGGCGCTCGGCAATCGCGCGCTCGTGCTGCTCGCGGCGGCGCTGCTGCTCGTCTTCGGCGCGTTTACGGTCACGCGGATGCCGGTGGACGTGTTCCCCGACCTCACCGCGCCGACAGTCACGGTCATCACCGAGGCGCACGGCATGGTTCCGACGGAGGTTGAGTCGCAAGTGACGTTTCCCATTGAAGCGGCGCTCAACGGCGCGTCGGGCGTGCGGCGCGTGCGCTCGTCCACGGCGGTTGGCATCGCAGTCGTGTGGGTCGAGTTCGACTGGGGCACGGACATCCGGGCGGCGCGGCAAATCGTCAGCGAGAAAGTCGCGCTCGTTGCCAACGAACTGCCACCCGAAGTCGAGCGGCCCATTCTCGCGCCCGTCTCGTCCATCATGGGTGAAATCCTGTTCCTCTCACTCACGTCGGAGAAGCACACGCCGTTTGAACTCCGCAACTACGCCGAGACGGTGATTCGCCGCCGGTTGCTCGCGGTGCCCGGCGTCTCGCAAGTCACGCCCATTGGCGGCGGGGAAAAACAGTTTCAAGTCGTGGTGTCGCCCGCGAATCTACTCGCGCACGGTGTCGCGCTGAATCAGGTCATCCGCGCGCTGGAGGAAGGCAACGAGAACGTCTCCGCCGGCATCATCAATGAGCGTGGCAGCGAATGGCTCGTCACCGGCGTCGGGCGTTTCCGCACGCTGGAAGACATCGGCGAAACGGTGGTGAGCGCCTCAAACGGCGTGCCCGTGACGGTCGCGCAGCTTGGCGAAGTGCGAATCGGCGAAGCGCCCAAGCGCGGCGAAGGTTCGGCGAACATGAAGCCCGCCGTCATCCTGGGAATCCAAAAGCAACCGGGGGCGAACACGCTCGCGCTGACGCGCCAACTGGACGCCGCGCTCGATGGCATCGCCGCGAAACTCCCGCCCGGCATGGCGCTGGACAAGCGCATCTTCCGGCAGGCCGATTTCATTCAGGTGTCGGTCAACAATGTCACGCGCGCCCTCGTCGAAGGTATCGTGCTGGTCATCGTGGTGGTGCTGGTGTTCCTCGGCAATTCCCGCGCCACGTTCATCACGGTGACGGCCATCCCACTTTCGCTGGTGGCCGCCGTGCTCACGCTCAAGGCGTTCGGCGCGACCATCAACACGATGACGCTCGGCGGCATGGCCATCGCCATCGGCGCGCTGGTGGATGACGCGGTGATTGACGTGGAGAACGTGTTCCGCCGGCTGCGCGAAAACGCGCTGCTGCCCGAGGAACGTCGGCGCTCGGCGTTTGCCGTCGTGCTCACCGCCAGCGTCGAGATTCGGAGTTCCATCGTTTTTGCCACGCTCATCATCGCGCTCGTGTTTGTTCCGATTTTCTTCCTCTCCGGCATCGAGGGGCGGCTGCTGCAACCGCTCGGCGTCGCCTACCTTGTCGCCTTGCTCGCGTCGCTGCTGGTCGCGGTGACAGTCACGCCCGCGCTCTGTTTGCTGCTGCTACCCCGCAGTCGCGCCGTGCAAACGGGCCATGAGCCGCGCGTCGTGGCCGCGCTGAAATCGTGGTATGCCCGGCTGCTCACGCCCACGCTGAATCATCCCTGGCTCGTCACGCTGCCCGCGCTCGCGCTGCTGGCCGGGGCGCTCGCCGCCATGCCGTTCTTTGGGCGGGCGTTCCTGCCGGAGTTCAACGAGGGCACGCTCACCATCAGCGCCGTCACCCTGCCCGGCACGTCGCTGGCGCAATCGGATGAGTTGGGCCGACTGGTGGAAAAGACGCTACTCTCGCATCCAGAAGTCGTCTCGGTGGCCCGCCGCACGGGACGCGCGGAACTGGATGAACACGCGCAAGGCGTCGAGGCGGCGGAACTCGACGTGTCGCTCAAGATGGGAAAGCGGAGCAAGGCGGAATTTCTCGCCGCGCTGCGCGAATCACTTTCGGTCGTGCCGGGCATGAACATCACCATCGGCGGCCCCATCGCGCATCGCATCGACCACATGCTCTCCGGCACGCGGGCGAACATCGCCGTGAAAATCTTCGGCCCCGACCTTTACGCGCTGCGGGGACTCGGCGACAAGGCGCGGCAGGCGGCGCAAGGCGTGCCGGGCGTAGTGGACCTGGCGTTGGAGCAACAGATGGAAATTCCCATCCTGCGGGTGCAATTCGACCGGCCCGCGCTGGCCCGCCACGGTCTGACAGTGCGCGAAGTGGCGCGCACGCTGGAAGCCGCCGTGCAAGGCGCGAAGGCGTCGCGGATTCTCGAAGGGCAAAACGCCTTTGACCTCGTGGTGCGACTCGCGGACGGGGACGCCCGACGTTTGGACGAAATCGGAAGCGTGCTCGTGGACACGCCGGGCGGGGCCAAAGTGCCGCTGGCTGAACTCGCGCGCATCATCAAAGACACCGGGCCGAACACCGTGAGCCGCGAGCAAGTCGAGCGGAAGATTGTCGTTTCGTGCAACGTGGCCGGGCGTGACGTAACCAGCGTGGTGCGCGACCTCCAGAAACTCGTTGACCCATTGGTCAGCGCCGCGCCGGGCTACCGCGTCGAATACGGGGGACAATTCGAGAGCGCGGCGGAAGCCAACAAGGTGCTGGCCTTGCTCGGCGTGGTGGTGGTGCTGGGGATCGGCTTCCTGCTGCACCTGGCCTTCGGCTCCGCGCGCGACGCCGCGCTCATCATGCTCAATCTGCCGCTGGCGCTCATCGGCGGCGTGGCGGGCGTTTTCGTGAGCGGGAGCGTGTTGAGCGTGGCGTCGGTGATTGGGTTCATCACCGTCTTCGGCATCGCCACGCGCAACGGCATCATGCTTGTTTCGCACATCCGCCATTTGCAGGAACACGAGGGTGTGACGAATTTCCGTGAAGCCGTCCGGCGGGGCGCGTTGGAACGGCTCGCGCCGATTCTGATGACGGCGCTCGCCGCCGGCCTCGCGTTGATTCCGCTGGCGCTGGGCGGCGGCAAGCCCGGCAACGAAATCCAAACGCCGATGGCGATTGTGATTCTGTTCGGTTTGCTGACTTCGATGCTGCTGAACATGGTCATCGTGCCGGCGCTGTATCTGCGTTTCGGGCGGGCGGTGAAACCTCCAACCCCGGCCACGCCATGACGCAATACGTCGTCAAAGTGCTCATCACGGCTGCGTTGATTGTGGTGGTGTCCGAAGTGTCGAAGCGCAGCACGTTCCTGGGCGGGTTGCTGGCGTCGCTGCCGCTCGTGTCGTTCCTCGCCCTGCTCTGGCTGTATCTCGACACGAAGGACACCGCGAAAGTCGCGGCGCTTTCGACCAGCATCTTCTGGATGGTGCTGCCTTCGCTGGTGTTTTTTCTCGCGCTGCCGGCACTGATGAAAATGAAGTTCAGCTTCGCACTGAGCTTTGGGCTGGCGACCACGTTAATGTTCGCCAGTTCCGGCGCGATGGTCGTGATCTTGAAAAAGTGCGGCGTAAACCTTTGAGGAATCTGCCTATGAAAACTGCATCGTTGCTGAAACTGTTCGCCGCCCTGGCGGTGAGTGCCGCGACCGTGGCACCCGCCGGGGCGGGGACAAACCAACTCGAATCGTTCACGCTCGACCAAGCTTTGGAGATGGCCGAACGACTTCATCCCGACCTCGCGGAAGGCAAGGCGCTGGTCGAAGCCGCCGAAGGCCGCGCCCGGCAGGCCGGGGCGTTTCCGAATCCCGACGCCATTGCCCGGATGGAGCAAGCGCCGTTCAAGGGCCGCCCGCCGGGCGAGGCGGAATACCTCGCGGGCATCGCGCAACCCGTGCCGCTCGGCAACCGCCTGAGCAAAGCCCGCGCAGCGGAACAACTCGAACGCGAGCGGCGCGTGAAGGAACTCGCAGTCAAACGGCGCGACCTCCGCAGACGCGTCCACGGCGCGTTCGCCACGGCGCTCTATCAGGACAGGGCGTGGCAGACGCAGGGTGAAATCGCGGCGAGTGTGGAGAAGGTCGCCGCCACGACGAAGGCCCGAGTGGACGCGGGGGACGCGCTGCCCGAAAACCTGGCCCGCGCTGAAATGGAACTGGCCCGCGCCAAGGTGGAGCGGCAGCGCGCCGCGTGCCTGCGGGAGCAGGCCACGGTCGCCCTCGCCGCCGCAATGGGCGACGCGACGCTCAGGGTGAAGTCGCTGGAAGGCAGCCTCGACACGACGTTTGAGATTCCAACCTTGGAATCTCTCGCGGCCAACTTGGCGACGCAGCCAGAAATGGCGCTGGCCGAAGCGGACATCCGCACCCGTAACGCACGGGTGGATTTGGCGAGGGCGGAGCGCGTGCCCGACGTGAGAGTGGAACTGCTTTACCGCCGGCTCGAAGCTTCGAAGGAAAACACCTTCGACGTGGGCCTGAGCATCCCGCTGCCATTGTTCGACCGAAACCAAGGGCGGTTGCGCGAGGCCCGCGCCGAAGCCGCCGCCGCCGAAGCGCGTTCCCGCTCGACCCAAAACGAACTGACTTTCCGGCTCCGCGAAGCCCATGCCCAACTGACCGCCGCGCTGAACAACAGCCGCGCCCTCAAGACGGAAATTCTGCCTCGCGCCGACACGGTACTGAAATCCGCCGAAGCTCGCTTTGCCGCCGGAGACACGAGCCTGGGCGACGTGCTGCCGGTGCGCCGCGATTGGGCGGCGGTGCAGCTTACCTACCTCGAATCCCTGCGCGACGTGATGCAGGCGTGGGCGCAATTGCAGGTTTTCGGGAAGACGCCGTGATGCGACAGTGGGGAAATCTTTGAGGCAAACCCGTTCGAATCGGCATATGAGCGGGCAGGCGTCGATCATCCGCCGATGACAACCTGCCGATGACAGGGTATAAAACGCCACAACTGGCGGTGAACAAATTCGTGAAGCCAACCCAACCACGCAGAAATGGCCGGCCGCCGGCCGCGGCCCCCGAGGCTCCCGCTGATCCATTGCTGCTCATCAAGCGGCTGATCTGGCTCTATCTCTGACTGCTCATTTTCGAGGGCGCGCTCCGCAAGTGGGCCTTGCCCTCGCTCTCGAACGTCCTGCTGGTGGTGCGTGATCCGGTGGTGCTGGCCACCTACGCGCTGGCCGTCATGAAAAAAAGGTTTCCCTCCAACGCGTATCTCACGGCCATCCTCGTGCTCCCGCGCTTTCCTTCACCGCCAGCTTGTTCGTGGCGCGGGCCTGGTGGCGCCCTACGACCTCAGCGGCACGAGCCGGCTGCTGTCCGGTTGGCTGGAGATGCCGGAGGACGCCCGACGGCAGATGGGCGACCGCGCGCGCAAATGTTTCGCCAGCCGCTGCGAGATCGGGCGGTGGCGTTGCGGAAATAGCACGGCGCGAAATTTTTATCATCCATCGGCTTGAGATCGCGTTCGCAGAGCGTTTTGCAAATGGCGTAGGCGGTCTGCGGATTGGGCTTCGTTTCCCCGCTCACGTCGTCGTCGGTATCGACGCCATAGACGGAGCAGGAGAACATATAGACAAAGCTTTACACGCCGGCAGCCTTGTCCGTGCGGGCCAGGTGCAGGGTGCCCTTGCGATTGATTTCGCAGGTGATGTCCGGGTGGAGTTCGCCGAGGGGATCGTTAGAAAGCTCGGCCATTTGAACGACCGCGTCCTGGCCTTTCAAATCATCGGCGGTCAGATGACGGATGGACTTCGGGATGGTCTTGGGCGTGCCGCCTTTGGCGTTATAGAGGTAGCGGCCTTGTAATAGGCGGTGTTCCACGCCGCTGACTTCGTGGCCGCGTTCGAGCAGCACGGGGGCGAGGAGCGAGCCAAGATAACCTTCAGTTCCGGTGACGAGTATTTTCATGTGTTAAGCGGCGACGATGGTTTTTGTTTCTGCCTGTGGAATTTGTTCGACGATGGCCTGACCGATTTCGAGAGAGGCGGTGGCGGCGGGCGACGGCGCGTTGCAGACGTGCATCGAGTTGCGGCCTTTGATGATGAGGAAATCGTCCACGAGCTTGCCGTCGGACTGCAGCGCCTGGGCGCGGATGCCGGCCTTGCACGGAATCAAATCCTCAGACTGAACTTCGGGGATGAGCTGCTGGAGGCTGCGGGTGAAGGCGGCCTTGCTGAAGGAACGGTGCATTTCCTTCAGGCCTTCGCCCAGATTTTTCGAGGCCAGCTTCCAGAAGCCGCCGAAGGTCATCGTCTCCGTGAAATCGCGCAGGTTGAAATCCGTCTTGAAATAACCCTCGCGCGCGAAGGCCAGCACGGCGTTCGGCCCGGCGTGGACCGAGCCGTCGATCATGCGCGTGAAGTGGACACCGAGGAACGGGAAGGCCGGGTTCGGCACCGGATAGATCAGCGTCTTGACCAGATGGCGCTTCTCCGGGACCAGCTCGTAGTATTCGCCGCGGAAGGGGACGATCTTCGCGCCGGGGTCCGCGCCGCCAAACCGGGCGACGCGGTCGCTGTGGAGTCCGGCGCAATTGATGATGAACTTCGCCTCGAACGGCCCCTGGCTGGTTTCCAGGACGTGGACGCCGCCGCGTTCGTGGATTTTTTCCACGCGCGTGCCGAGTTTGATTTCGCCGCCCTGGGCCTGGATGAGTTCGGCGTATTTCTGGCCGACCTTCTTGTAGCTGACGATGCCGGTGCTGGGGACGCGAAGGCCGGCGAGGCAGCGAACGTGAGGTTCGATGGCCCGGACCTGGGCGGCGGAGATTTTGGTGACGTTGAGCTGGTTTTCCAGGCCGCGCTTGAAAAGATTTTCGAGGAGGGGCAGTTCGGCCTCGCGGGTGGCGACGATGACCTTGCCGCAGACGTCGTGGGGGATGCTGTGCTCCTCGCAGAACCCGACCATGGAGCGCGCACCCGCCCTGGCGAACTTCGCCTTGAAGCTGCCGGGCTTGTAGTAAATGCCGGAATGGATGACGCCGCTGTTGCGCCCAGTCTGGTGGAGGGAAAGGTCGAATTCTTTTTCGAGCAGGAGAATCCGCGCGCCCGGCTGCCGGCGTCCCAGGGTCAGGGCCGTGGCCAGTCCCACAATCCCGCCGCCAATGATCGCGAAATCAAACATGAAAGACTATAATGGCAGGCGGCCCCGGTTTATTTAGCGGGCCGGATGGACTTCCACACTTTGCCCGGGGCGGTGCCGATGGCCCAGAGGTCTTCGAGCAGCATCTTGTCCCGCAACGTGTCCATCGACTGCCAGAAGCCGGCGTGTTTGTAGGCGGCCAACTGGCCGGCGCGCGCCATATTTTGCATTGGCTCGCGCTCCCAGACCGTGGTGTCGTCCTGGATGTGATCGATGACTTTCGGTTCCAAGACGAAGAAGCCTCCATTGATCCACGCGCCGTCGCCTTCCAGCTTTTCGCGGAAGTGGGCGATGCTGCTTTGGTCGTCGCCGAGGGTGAAGGCGCCGAAACGTCCGGGCGGCTGCACGGCGCTGAGGGTGGCGAGTTTCTTCTGCTGGCGGTTTAAGGCGATGATCTGGCTGATGTCCTGGTTGGTGACGCCGTCGCCGCAGGTTATGCAAAAGGTTTCCGAGCCGAGGTGCTCCCCAACCCGCTTGAGCTGTCCGCCGGTCATGGTGGCCTCGCCGGTATCGACCAGGGTGATGCGCCACGGCTCGACGTATGTCTGATGCATCTCCATTTTGTTTTGGGCGAGGTTGAAGATGACATCGGCCATGCTCAGGAAATAGTTGGCGAAAAATTTCTTAATGACATGACCCTTGTAACCCATGTAGATGACAAAGTCATTGATTCCGTGGGCGGAGTAAATTTTGAGAATGTGCCAGAGGATCGAACGATGCCCGATCTCGACCATCGGTTTGGGTTTGGTGGCGCTTTTCTCGCTGATCCGGGTACCGAACCCACCCGCCATGATGACTGCTTTCATATTAAGCTGTTGGAGTTTCTGTTTCTGACGGCCTGTCCCAAGTCCGACGGACCCCCATTTCCGGTTTCCGGTTCAGGTTGTCAATAATTGTTTAGCGGCGGGCGAAGATTTTCCTGAACACTCTTTGCCAGGCACCGCCGCCGCCGCCGCCAGCAGCACCCCCACCCCGGCCGTGACGCCCACGATCTGGCCGTATCTCGACCAAAGCTGGGCCGCCTCCCGGCAGCGGACAAAACGCGGCACCACCAGATTACCCACCACCGAGCCGACCACCGAGAAGATGGCCGTCAGCCGCCCCAGCGCCCCGACATCCGCCAGGCTGCTCGCACTGCCGAAAATGTTGATCAGCCAGATGGTGATCTGGCTTTGGAAGCGGAAGAAGATCCCATTCGGTGCCTGGCTTTTGACGAGACCGACGAGTTTTCGGCGGTGCTCCGGGTTTTCCGGCGCGGTCATGTCGATCAGCTCCGGCACCCAGTGACGCAGGTGAAAATGGATGGCGGCCGACGTGACGGTGGTGGCCAGCAACGCCGTGACCGCGTCCAGCACCGTGTAATAAGCCGCCCACAGCACCAGCAGCCGGAGCGCGGAGGACCAGAAGTTTATTTTCTGAAGCCGCTGCCACTGCAGATTCAGGAACGGGACATGTTGCAGCACGCCGATGCTGATCTGAAAATAAAGCCCCAGCAGCACCGCCCCGGCGATCAGCGCCGCGTGCGTGATCGTGGCCTCCTTGCGGAGCAGCAACACCAGCAGGACGGGCGTGACAATGACCGTGGTCAGCACGGCCAGCCGCCGCATGTTCAGCGCGGACGTGATCAACTGGCCGAAGCGCTGCCGGCTCTGCCAGACGCCGCCGCCGATGGCGGAAATCTCCGCGCCCACGCCGTTGTCACAAAGCATGTTCATCGTCCCCTGCATGGTGATGGCCACGGTGAAAAAAGCGGGCTCCTCCTTGCTCAACTGGCGCACCAGTAAAATGCCCGCCGCAAAACCCAGCGCCTGGACAAACATCTCCACGCTGAGGAAGCGCGCGACCGTCTTGCTCCAGCGGGTGACGCGTTCGGAAAATATGGGGCAGGTTCGCAGGGTTCCTGGTCGCAGCGCCACTCAACCGGGCGGCCAGGTCATCGCCCGGCCACCGAGAATGTGGCAGTGCAGGTGCGGCACGGACTCGCCGCCATGCGGGCCGTTGTTGATCACCAGCCGGTAGCCGCCCTCCTTCAGCCCGGCCTGCGCCGCGACGGCGGCGGCCTTGAGCAGCAGATGCCCGAGCAACGCCTGGTCGGCGGGCGCCGCCTCGGCCACGCGCGGGATGGGTTTCTTAGGCACGATGAGCAGGTGGGTGGGGGCCTGCGGTTTCACGTCGCGAAACGCCGCCACCAGGTCATCCTCATAGACGAGGTCGGCGGGGATTTCGCGGGCGATGATTTTTTCAAACAGGGTGGATTTCATGGCGGGAGTTTTGTTCACGGTTCGGGCATGGCGGAATTCAAATTTCACCGGCGATTCGGTCCTGGCCCGGTGGCCGGCCGCCGCCTTCATCAGGCGCGGCCATTCACAACACCACCAGCCCGCAGGGGCGCGCGCACTTCTCCTCGTGCAGGCACCCGCGCAGATAATCAACGATCTGGTCGTTCAGCCGCCGGCAGCGGCCGCACCAGCGCCGCGCCCCGGTCAACTGCTTCACGCAGCCGCGCAGGCCGCGAAAGCGCAGCACCTGCGGCTCGTGGTCCAGCCGGCGCCGCAGTTCCTCGCGCAGCCGGGGAAAGAAGGCCAGTTCGTAGCCCTTGCCCGACTCGCAGGCCAGCAGGCGCAGGTCCGCCTCGGCCATCCGGAGCGGTTCCGACGCGGCGTCGGCTGCGACGATCGACAAGCCGAACCCGCGCAGGATTTTTTCCAGCGCCAGGGAAAATTCCTGCACGCTGACCACCGTCTTCCCCAGATCGGTCTTGAAATGGTAGAGCACGGTCGCGGCGGCGTGCTGGACGATTTCGGGGTCGATCAGTTCCGCCGCGTCGCCGAGCAGTTCGACGGTGATCGTCTCGGCCGAACACGGCACGGACTCGCCGTTGTTCATCTTAAACACCAGGCAGTCGCTGTGTAAGAGTATCATGGGGTTTTTCCAGTTTTTTCACTTCACTGACAAACTCGTCCGCCTCCTCGAACCGGCGGTAGATGCTCGCGTAGCGCACGAACGCCACCTTGTCGAGGGCGCGCAAGGCGCGCATGACCCGCTCGCCGATTTCCCGATAAGGCACCTCGCGCTCGTGGCTCGCGGCGATGTCGCTGTAAATCCGGTCCGCCAGCGCCTCGATGGCCTCGGGCGTGACCGGCCGTTTCTGACAGGCCTTCTGCAGGCCGGAGAGGAGTTTCTCGCGGCTGAACTCCTCATGCCGCCCGTCCCGCTTGAGCACGAGCAGGCCGGCCTGCTTTTCGATTTCCTCGTAGGTGGTGAAGCGATGCCCGCAGCCGGCACATTCGCGGCGACGGCGGATGGTCGCGCCCTCGCGCGAGGCGCGGGAATCGATGACTTTATCATCCTGACAGGCACACTTGGGGCAACGCATGTAAACAATTCAACCCGGCCACACACTTCTAATGGTGGCCGCGAATCTGGTAACACCCAAATATGGGGGCGTCAAAAACAAACTGTTCACATTCGGGGAAAAGGGCGCATCTCAGTTTCTGGCAACTTGGTTGAGCGGTCGTGGCCGTTCTCCCTTACCCCGGCCCTCTCCCGCTGGAAGAGGGGGCCGCGCCGTCCGCGTATCGACAGCCCAACGTCTCCAGTGACACGGGCGGCGACGCAGCGTCTCCCACTCCCTCGGAGGGAGAGGGCCGGGGTGAGGGTAAAAAGCTTCGGAGTCCTGTGGGCCACGAACACGACGACGATTAAGCCGCCCAGCAATAAACTGGGATGCACCCTCGGACGACAATTTACGAAAATGGATTTGCGCCGCGACGGGCTTGAATGAACACTGTCGTCATGCGTGTGCGGACAGTCTGGATCGGTTTTGTGGCGCTCAACCTGGCTTGGGCGTCGGCTGTCTATTTTTCCCCGCGCCGCGAAGTGCTGGTGGCGGCGGTCAAGCCGGCCGGCCCCGCCGTCGCAGTGGCGGTGGCGAAAACCAATCCCGTTCCTGAAATCACTGCGCCAAAACTCACGAACCCGCCGCCGGTGGTCGTGGTGGTCACCAACTCCGCGCCCCGGCCGGAAACCGCCGCGACCACTCGCACCAACCAGTGGCAGGCCGCGCCCGGCGGTAAAAAATTCACCGGCCAGGACGTGCCGTCCGAAGCGTATCTCCAATATGTCGCCAATCTCCGCGCGGTCGGCTGTCCCGAGGAGCGCGTGCGGCACATCATTGTGGCGGACGTGAACGAGCTGTTCGACAAGAAGCGGCTGCAGGACGCCATCACCAACGATCTGCCGTGGTGGCGGGCGGAGTCCTACATGGGGACGTTCGGCGGCGTCATTCCGCAGACGGGCGTGCCGAATCATTTTGAGGAGGAACGGCGCGCGCTGTTCACCCGGCTGCTCGGCGCGAACTGGGACGAGACGATGAAGATTCCGCCCCTGAGCAGCGGCGGCGTTCGCCTGACCGGCCCGGTGCTTGGTGCGCTGAACGCCGAGGCCTACAACACCGCCCAGGAAGTCTGCGCGCGCTCGATGGAGCGGCACCAGTCCTATTACATGGCCCAGATCAACGGGGGCCAGCCGATGGACACGGTGGAATTGGCCAGGATGCGGAACCAGACCCGCACCGATCTTGCGAAAATTTTCACGCCGGACGAAATGGAGGAGTTCCTGCTGCGCTACTCGCACAACTCGCAGCAGTTGCGGCAGAACCTGCGCGGCTTCGAGGCCACGCCCGAGGAGTTCCGGAAAATTTTTCGGGCGATTGACCTCATTGACCACCCGGTGCAGATGAACTACGGCGGGCCGGAGGCCCTCAGCTCCAAGCAGCGCGAGGAGCACGAGCGGCAGCGCGACCAAGCCGTGCAGGAGGTGCTGCCCGCCGGTCGTTACCAGGCTTATCTGCAGATGAAGGATCCGCTCTATCGCCAGGCGCAGACGATGGCGCAGCAGTATGGCATGAATGCCAAGGCCGTCACTTCGCTTTACCAGCTCAACCAGTCCCAGCAGCAGCGCCAGCAGGCCATCGCCGCGAACGGCGCGCTCACCGCCGAGCAGAAGTCGCAGGCCATGCAGGCGCTCATGCAGGAACAGCAGCAGTCCATGCAGCGCATTTTGACCGACGGAAATTATCGGCGGTGAAAATTTGCCTTCCGCAAGGGAGAGCCACGGAGCAACCGGCGCAGTTCAGTTCAAACCACGAAGGGTGCGGCCGGGGACGAGCACTAATATTTTCAACCGGGGGCCGCGTGGTTTCAGCCCGGGCCTCCCGTCAGCGGAAGAAGCTCTTCGCCTTCTCGAAAAATCCTTGGCTGATCGGGTTCACGTTCGCGTCGCAAAGCTGGTCGAACTCCAGCAGTTTCGCGCGCTGCTCGGCGTTGAGTTGCGTGGGCACCTCAATGGCGACGCGCACATGCAGGTCGCCCGTGCCGTGACCATGGACGTTGCGCACGCCCCGGCCCTTGAGGCGGAAGAGCGTGCCGGTCTGCGTGCCGGCGGCGATCTTGATCTGGGCCGGGCCGGTCAGGGTGGGCACTTCCATTTCCCCGCCGAGCGCGGCCTGGGTGAAGCTGATCGGGACTTCGCAGATGAGGTCGTCGCCGTCGCGCTGGAAAATCTCGTGTGCCTTGACGTGCAGCACCACGTAGAGGTCGCCCACCGGGCCGCCGCGCCGGCCGGCCTCGCCATTGCCGGAGGAGCGGAGCCGCGCGCCGGTGTCCACGCCGGGCGGGATTTTCAGTTTGATCTTGGTGGCGCGCTCGCGCTGGCCGCTGCCGTGACAGGTGCGGCACGGCTTCTCGATGGTGCGCCCCGCGCCTTCGCAGCGCGAGCAGGTCTGGGCGATGCTGAAAATGCCGCGGGAGGAAATCACCTGGCCGCGCCCGCCGCAGGTGGCGCAGGTCTTGAGCTTGGAATCGCCCTCCGCGCCGCTGCCCTGGCAGGGTTCGCAGACGTCGAGCTTGGTGACGGTGATCTCCTTCTCGCAGCCGTGGGCCGCCTCCTCGAAGGTGATCTCCATGTCGTAGCGCAAATCCGCGCCGCGCTGCGGGCGGGTCGGGTCCGGGCGTTCGCCGCCGAAAAGGTTTTCAAAAATGCTCCCGCCGTTGCCGCCCTGGCTGAAGACTTCGCGGAAGATGTCGAACGGATCGTGGAAGCCGCCGCCGCCGCCGGGCCGGCCGGCACCGCCGCGCCGCCGGGGATCGAAGGCCGCGTGGCCGTACTGGTCATAGGCGGCGCGCTTTTCGGGATCGCTCACCGCCTCGTAGGCCTCGCCCAGCTCCTTGAATTTTTCCTCGGCGGCATGGTCCCCGGGGTTTTTGTCCGGATGAAACTTGATGGCCAGCTTGCGGTAGGCCTTCTTGATTTCCTCGGCGTTCGCGCCGCGTTCGACTTCGAGCACCGTGTAATAATCTCGCTTGGACATCGTGGGTGAAAATCAAGGGGCCGGCGGCCGGGCTACGACCACGCTGGCCGGGCGGAGGAGGCGGTCGCGGAGCTTGTAGCCTTTGCGCGTCTGGCGCAGGACGTGGCCCTCGGCCACGTCCGCCGATTCTTCCTGCGCGAGCGCCTCGTGCAGGTTTGGGTCGAAGGGTTTGCCGGTGGCGTCGAGTTCCTCGAGGCCGGCCTCGTTGAGCACGGATTTCAACTGTTGCTGCACCATCGCGACGCCGGCCTGGAGCGATTGGAGGGTGGTGTTCTGCGCCTGGCCGGCGGCCTGGGCCATGTCGAAATTGTCGAGCACGGGGATGAGTCGTTGCAGGAGCGATTCCTGCGCGTACTTGATCGCCTCCTGCCGTTCGCGCGCGGCGCGTTTCTTGTAATTGTCGAAGTCGGCGCTGACCCGGAGCAACTGGTCCTGGAGCTGGGCGGCCTGGTTTTTCAGCTCCGTGATTTCCGCGTCCGGAGCCTCGGGCGGATCGGTGAACGCGCCGGTCTCGCCGATGATTTCGGGCGCGTCTTCGTTCGGTTCCACTGCGTTGTCGTTCATCTTCATTATGCTAGTCCCCGTGCAAGGGGGACGAAAAATATACAAAGCCCGCGCGCGGGGCAACTGCTCAATCCGCGACTGTTCACTCCGGGGAAAAGCGCCCCATCCGTCCGATGCCGGATCAACCGCGAAGGGGGAGAAGGCCGGAACAAGCTGAAGCTTGCACTCCAACGGAGCGAGGCCAGGTGGCGGCGGGCGTCCCGCCTGCTGTAGAGCCGGTGCGTCCCGCCCGGCGGAGGGGTGTGTGGAGTTTATGGGCGTTTTGGGGGCAGGATGCGCGGTGGACTGCGTGGCGTTTTATCCGGGCGGCGGGACGCGCGGCCTCCACGGCAGGCGGGACGCCGGCCGCTACGAAGCCGGCTTTCCGGCTACCGGTTGGTGGCGATGAGTTGCTGGAATTCAGCCAGGGTGCGGAGGCTGGCGAGCCGGGGATCCGTGGCGAGATTGGTGGCGAGGTTGGCGGCCTTGGGATCGGCCTTGAGCCGCTGGGCGTTGAGCGCGAGCGTTTGTTTGAGCGTGCTGATCGCCTGCTGCGGCCGGTTCAAAAAGGCCTGGATGGCGACGACGTTCATCCAGTCCTCGGGCAACGAGGTGAGGGTGGCCAGCCGGGTGAGGGCGATCTCCATCCCGGGATAGACCTGCAACTGCTGGTAAATCTGGACGGTGAAATTAATGGTGGCGGCGTCGGCCTTGGGGTTGGCGACAATCCGGTTGGCAATTTCCAGGACGCGATTGGTCTGGCTGAGGCCCTGTTCCGCCAGTTTGATGGCGAGCTGCACGGCGTTGGAAATGTTGCCGGGGTTGGCGCGATACTCGGCCTCCAGCTTGACCAGTTGCGAGGTCGCCACGGGGGTGGGCGCGGTCTGGGCGGCGGCGACGCGGGCTCTCATGCCATCGAGCTGCTTGACGAGGCCTTCGAGTTGTCCGTTGTAGGGGTCGAGCTTTTGCGAGGTGACGGCGAGCCGCCAGGCGTCCTCGATGCGGTTGGAGCCGAGCAAGAGGTTGACGAAGCGGTAGAGGGCTTCCGGGCTGTAGGGGCAGAAGGCGTAGGCTTGTTTGAAGGCGAACTCGGCCTCCTTCAACATGCGCTGCTGTTCGAGGATCAGCCGGTTGCGCTCGCCCGACAGGGCCTGCTGTTCGGCGGCGGGTTTGCTGGCGAGCGCGGTGAGCTTGGCCGTGCAGTCGCTCAGGCGCCACTGATACACGCCGGCGATGGAGCTGCGGAGCTTGGAGAAGGCCTTCTGGCCGTCGTCATCGCGGATGAACTTCGTGTCGCCCTTGAAATCCTTGTAATCGTGCCGGACGTAGAGGCGCTCGGCGAAATCGCAGATGTTGGAGAGGGGCGTGTCGTAGGTGATCCAGTTGCCGATCAGGCGCTGGGAAAACTGGCTCCAGAAGTCGTGATCCTTGTCCACCATCGTCTGGTCGATCTCGCGCAGGGGCTGGCGGTTGATCTTCATGATGATGCCGTAGGGCGAGAGGTGCGGATACATCCAGTCGAGCGGGAAGCTTTCTTCCACGTAGAAACTATTGTTCGTATTCTTGTCGAAGATAACCTTGGTGAGCAGGCCGTTGATGGCCATGACGGCGACCTGGCCGGAGACCTGCACACGCTCGTTGTTGCCGTCTCGGACGCGGCGAACGTCTTCGCCGGGCTTGATCTGGCGCGGCTCGTTGGGGAAGCGGGTGTCGTGTTCAATGCGGCGCGTGGCGTCGGCCATGTATTCGGCGAAGCAAATCTCGGAGTCCCGCACCGTGGGCGTCTGGATTTCGCGGTCGGGATAAACGCCGCCCTGGCTCTTGGAGAATTCCTTGGGGAAGGCTTCTTCGAGCAGCAGGCGGTTCAGGCGCACGCGGGTGTGGCTTTGGGGATTTTCCACGATGAACTGCTGGACGTATTCGGAGAGCTTCACGCCCTGGAAACGGTCGTTGGTGAAGATCATCTCCGGGCCGTCGATCAGGAGGTTCAGGTCGGCGGCCAGAGCCTTGCGGAGTCCCGGCGAATCGCCCGCGCCGAGCAGGGTGCGGGTTTCGGCGCTGAGTTTTTCCGTGAGGAACTTCGCCAGCGGATCGGCGCCCTTGAGCCGGGTGGCGAGGCCGGGCAGGTCGGTGAAGTGGTCGGGTTGGAAGAAGGAATTGGCGACGCGGCGGTTCTTCTCGATGCGGTCGCCGTTGGCCAGGAAAAATTTGTCGAGCGGCAGCACCATCCGGGCGAGGAGGTTGGTTTTGTAGTTCAACTGGCTTTCCTTGTCGCTTCGGGCGAGTTCGGAGAAGAACGCCGGGTCGGGCTGCGTGCTGCGGTTGTAGTGGGCGCGGATGTAGTTCAGGTAGGTGCCGTCGGCGAGCGCGTTCTGCGTGATGAGGTAAACGTCGCGCCGGTCGAACTTGGAATCGCGCTTCTTCTCCGGCGGAAGCTGGCTCTCGCAGAAAATCATGTAGGTCGGGCAGAAGCGGCCCGGATCAGTGCCGCCGAAGAGAATGGTGTTCTTGTCCATCTCCGGGTAGATCGCTTTGCCGTCCGCGCCGTTGAAGGGCGGGGTGAACATGTCATGGCCGAACCAGTAGCCGAAAAGGTGGCCGCGCTGCTCGTTGGCCGACCAGTGCGAGAGCACCGAGTAGGCGGGCATGAGCGCGAAGGCCCCGAGCAGCGCCATGGCCGGCATGCGCTGACGGAAGACGAGCAGGATGATCGAGATCAACGCGGCCAGCGCCAGGCCGAACCCGGCGGTCAGGCGGACGATGAAGTAGGGCGTTTCCTCCCTGAGGGTGAAGGCGAAATACGCGAGCGCCGCAGCGGTGAGCACGCCGAACGCGCACAGGATCGGGACGCGGAAGCGTTGATACTGTGTGGCCAGCACGGCCAAGAGCAGCGTCAGTCCGTAGCCGATGCCCATGGCGACGAGGACATGGGAGGCGGTGAAGAACGGTTTGTTCAGGGAGAGGGCCTGCCGGTCGGTCGCGGGGTTGAGCAGGATGACCAGGAACGGCGCGAGCACCAGATAGAAAGCCATCAGGCCGATGAGCCAGGCGCGTTCGCGCTTTTGCAGCCAGCGCAGGAAGAAGACCACCAGGCAGAGTTCGTAAAGGATGCCGACCGTGGTGATCCAGAAAACGATCTGTTCCATCGAAAAACTCTCACCCTTGACCAGGGGCAGATAGAGGCAGACCCGCAGCATCAAGAGCGCGGCCAGCACCAGGTGAAAAATCGTCAGGCATTTGAACCACAGCGTCTCTTTCTCACTCAGTTTGCGGATGTAGAAGAACGGAACCAGGGCGACCAACCCCAGCAGCAGGTAGGCGGGGTTGAACTCTTCGATGTCGCCGTCGATCAAAATGCCGAGGGACTGGGTGTAGCGCGCGAGGAAGGACGACATGAGTTCGATGAAATTGTCGCCCGTGCCGACCATCGGGTGGATGCGCTCGTACTGGCCGCGGGTCAGGGCATGCCAGAAGCCCGTCTCCGTGCGGGGATAACCCCAGTTCAACGGCGGGTTGGTCATCGAGGCGACGGGCATGTAGAGGTAGCAGAGCGCGCCCGCGACCAGCGCCAGAAAGCAGACGAATCCGATGTGGAAGGTGGTGCCGACCTTTTTGGTTTTGATCGAGAGCGCGACGAAGCCGATGAAGGAGGCGATGAGGATGACGGTGAAAATCAGGAGCAGGGGCGTGTTGTCGTTCAGCACGGACACAATGCCGAGGGCCTTGCCGACGAGGATGGCGACCAGCAGCAGTACGTTGCCCAGGCACAGGTCGCGTCCCAGCTTGGGCAGCGCCGCGACGATGATGACCTCCAGGCTGATGGCCGTGACGAGCAGGGACTGGTGGTTGTTGGTGCAGATGCCGAACAGGAACCAGGCAAAATAAAGATAGCGATACTGGTGCGGCGCATAGATCCACCGCAACATGCAGCACATCATTCCGGTCATCGACAGCACGGTGAGCGTGTATACCTCCACGATCACCGCCTGGCTCCACATGAAGCCGTCAAACCCCATCAACATCCCCGCCACGAAACCCGTCATCAGGCAGATGCCGCTCTCGACACGCTGCTCGATGTTCTTCAGCTCGGCGATGCCCTCGATCATCATGCTGCTCCCGCGCGAGACCATCAGGGCGATCAAACCGCACGAGAGCGCGCCGGCCACTGCCGAGGAGATGGCCACGCGATAGGCAATGTTGCCAATCGGCAGCAGCACCGTGAAGAGCCACGAATAAACCGTCCACACCGGATAGCCCGGCGGATGCGGCACGCCGGCATACATCGAGGCGACGGCCAGCTCGCCGGAATCCTCCAGCGTCAGGTCCGGCGAGATCGTGAAGAAATAACCGAGGAAGACCAGCAGGCTCGTCAGGAGGAACGCCAGCCAGTCAATCCGGCGAAAGAGCGGCGGCGGTTTGACGGTCGGGCTGGCGGTCGTGGCCGGTGCCGGGGCGGCGGATTTGACCGGGGTGTTTTTGGCGGGCGCGGACTTCCGATTTTCCGGGGTCATATCAGTGCAAGAGACGGTTTGTGTTCACGGATTCAAAAGAGGGCGTATTTGATGGGATGTGGCCCTCGTTTGTCCAACTTAAAATCGGGGCCGACCAGTGGTTGTGCGGCGCGAAGGCCAGGGTCAGGGCGGCCCCGCTGCTTTGATTGCTCCATGCGGCCAGTCCGGGAAACTCCCCGCCCGCCGCCGTGAGCCGGGTCATCCAGTTTCCGCCCGGCGACACCGCCATCAGCCGCGCCACGCAGGCCGCCGCGACCACGGCCCCGTGGCGGAACTCCAGCCGCCAGCTTCCGAACGTGGAGGCCGGGTCGTCCGCGGGCGTGCCGCCGAAAATGCGTGCTTCAAGCTTCGCCGACGGGCGGCGCGACTTCAGTTCCCGCGTCAGCCGCCGCCAGAGGCCGCGCCGATAATTGAGCGCGGCGTTGCCAAAGGCGCGCAGGCCGTAGTGCGGCGGATTCTCCGGCGCGTGGTCCAGCTTCAGCAGCGCCACGAACGTCTCCTGCAGCACGTCCTCCGCCTCGCCGCGGCCCAGGCCGAGCGCGCGCCCATACAGCACCAGCCCCGCCGCCTGGGCTTCATACAAATCACGCTGCCAATTGGGGTCGCTGGCCATTTGCTAGTTCACCGGATAGACACCGCCGGCTGGAAATTTGTATAAAATAATTTCGCGCAGGGACAGCCCGGAGAATGGCCCGCTCGTTCTGCCCGCTTCGCCTTCCGTCTGGCTTTTTTCTTCCATCCCGGCCAAATCCCGCCGCGCTGCGCCGGCTGGCCCTGTGCCCCGTCTGGCCCGATCACCTCCACCAGTCCGCGGGCAAATCCATTGGCCATGAGGCGATCAATCTCGAAATGAAAGCGGTTCATTCATCCGGCCCAAATAAATCAAACCGCTTTGCCGGACGTTCCTTGCCGCTGGCACCGCCGCTGCTAAAACTGGAACCATCTGGTTGAAACCACGAATGGACATGAATCGACACACACCGGTGAGGGCGACCGACGCCGGGGCGGCTTCCCCCGGTCCGGCCCGTCAGGGAGCGTGTCGAGTCGAGTGGCACCGTGGTGGCACCGCCCGGTTTAGATTAAAGCCAGCACCACTTTTCAAATGCACGATCCCAAGAAACCAAAACTCGTCGTCATCGGCAACGGCATGGCCGGGGCGCGCGTCGTCGAAGAAATTCTCAAGCGCGCGCCCGACCAGTTCGAGATCGTGATGTTCGGCGTGGAGCCTTACGGCAATTACAACCGCATCCTCCTGAGCAATGTGCTCAACGGCCGCCAGGCCGCCTCGGAGATTTTCATGAACCCGCTCGCGTGGTATCGCGAGAACGGCGTCAAGCTCCACGCGGGCGTCAAGGCCACGAAGATTGACCGCGAGCGCAAGGTCGTCGTCGGCTCGCCACTCGAGAAAGACGCGCTGGCTTAGGCGGTGGATGCGGCGGCGGTTCCGGACGCGGCGGTGGTTGAGGAGTCGTATGATCAGGTCATCATTGCCACGGGCTCGCGGCCGTTCGTGCCGCCGATGGAAGGCTTCGGCGGGGCGGGGACGTTTTTGTTTCGCACGATTGACGACTGCGATCAGATCGCCGGCTACGCGAAGGACTGCAAACGCGACCTGCTCATCACCGTGAAGACCCACGACGAGGTGCTTCTGCACATGGGCCGGTTCATGCAGTATTACCGCGAGTACGGCAAACACCTCGAGCGCACCTACCACTTCGTCGAGCGCGTCGGCATAGACAATCTGCGCAAGATTCTCATCGAGGACAGCCTCGGCATCGCCGCGCGCCTCGACGCGGATATCCGGAAGGCCGTGGACGCCTACGTTAATCCTTGCAAGGAGGCCGAGTTGCTCGCCTATCCCCGACAATTCAGCGGGCCCGATCTGCGCACGCGCTGGCCACGGCAGAGAATAACGGCTGATTCCCATGAGCACCACCACCATCAATCTCGGCAGCGTCGAAAAAATTGCCCCCGGCCAGGGCCGCTGCTACCTCGGCAGCGGCGAAGAAATTGCCGTCTTCCGCCAGCGCGACGGCCATCTTTTCGCCACGAAAAACCGCTGGCCGCATAAGCAAGGCCTGCTCGCCGAAGGCTTGGCGGGCGGCGGCAAAGTCATCTGCCCGCTGCACTCCCATAAATTCGACCTCGCGACGGGGCAGGGGAGTGAGCCGCACGAGTGCGTGAAAGTTTTCCAGGTCGAAGAGCGCAACGGCGAAGTGCTGCTGCACCGTTGAGCACGGCCCGGGAAATCCCCCAAAAAAAATCCCGCAGTTGCCATCCGAATCCTCCCGGCCCATGCTGGTTGTGTGAGCGAAGATTCCCAACATCACGTTGCCAGCTTGGCGCGGTTCACCGAGGCCATCTACCGTTTCGAGCTGGCGAACCGGCGCGATCTGAACCAGGAGATGGCGGACGGCGCGATGTATCCGCGCGAACTGCTCTACGCGCGGCGCCTCTCCGCCTGGGTAATGAAGCTCTGTCCCGAAGCCTCCGAGGAGCTGCGACTGGCGGCGCACTGCCAGCATCTTTGCCGCTGGGAGATTCCGCGCGCCAGCTACGAGATGACGCGCGCGGGCTATTTGAAGTGGCGGCACGATCTTAAACAGTTCCACGCGCGCAAGGCCGGGGAGATTCTGTATGAGACCGGCTATCCCGAAGCCGCCGTCGTCCGCGTCCAGGACTTGAACCTCAAGAAAAACTTCCCGACCGATCCCGAAAGCCGCGTCCTAGAAGACGGGCTCTGCCTGGTCTTCCTGCAATTCCAGCTGGCCGACCTCGCCGCGAAAACCGATGACGACAAAATTATCAACGCCCTGCAAAAATCCTGGAAGAAGATGACCTCTGCCGCCCATGCCGAGGCGTTGAAGATCGCCTTCGGCCGGCGCGAGTCGGAGTTGGTGCAGCGCGCGTTGGGTCCCGGCTTAAATGGCTGAACTTCTGCCAAACAATATTTGACTTTT
>Ga0049084_10000109_pt1 | contig 29720 bp, 24 predicted proteins | sample GreLakmeON33MSRF_FD_66720 | JGI IMG/M metagenome (GOLD analysis project Ga0049084, IMG submission 66720) | Freshwater lentic microbial communities from great Laurentian Lakes, MI, USA - Great Lakes metaG ON33MSRF | ecosystem: Environmental > Aquatic > Freshwater > Lake | place: Great Lakes... | reverse complement strand
AGTCATGTTTATGCCAGTCCGGATGATTATGTGCATCGATAATCCGCATTTTGATAGCCTCCAAAAACCAACAATCGAAAAGCAACTCTCTCGCCGTATTTTATCACCGCTTTCAGCCCATCCAAAAATTAGGAGACTACTCACTTTGGGGTGGCGATTGAATTCTCCTCATCTCATGCTCTCCCATTTTTGTGGATAATGAAGGTGGAAGTATGTCGCCAAAAACCCCACGGCTCTCGGATAGGTAAAACGCCTCGCTAGATTTCTTCTATAATAGAGTGCAACAGACTAACAGCTCTAACACCAAAGTACGCGCCGCGCTTGACAGCAAACACAGTGTTGGGGGATTTTGTATGACAGGTGGCATTTGCCTGAAGTTAATCGTTGGTGGGGGGTTAGCACAAAGTGGTACTTGACAAAAGTAGGTTCGAAGCGTGGTGTGTCGACGTGGATTGGGGCTTGAATTTCATATCCGTTCGTGGGGGGGACCCCGCCCGCGGGGATCAGGTCGTCGTTCGATTTTTCCGTGGACTAGCCAAGCGAACGTCCGCGAGCCGATACCCTGCGCCGGCCCGGGCCGTCTGAGCCCGTTGTCCGCCTCGATAACAGGAGCGACCGTGGAAGCCAAGAAGCGCGTCGTGATCGAACTGCCGCCGCGCGGCGAGCTCGGTGAAGCGATCCATCGCCACGACCCCGAGCTCGAGATCTTCGGCTCGAGCGTCGACCTCGTGGAGATCGACTCGAGCACCGTCGAGACGTTCGTGGCGGGCTGCGCGGACGCCGACGCGATCATCTCCACCTGGGGCATCCGGTTCACCCGGCCGATAATCGAACGGCTGCACCGCTGCGTGATCATCGCCCTCGCCAGCGTCGGGGTCGACATGGTCGACATCGCTGCGGCGACGGACGCCGGGATCGTCGTCACCAATGTGCCCGACGTCTTCATCGAGGAGGTCGCCGATCACACGCTGACCATGCTCCTCGCATCTCATCGGCGACTCCGACGCATGGAGGAGCTGATCGGGACCGGCAATTGGGGTCAGGGCTGGCCGGAGCTCAGCCGGATCCCGCGGCTGTACGGCCAGACGCTCGGCCTCATCTCATTCGGAAACGTGGCGAAGGCCGTCGCGCGGCGGGCCAGCGCCTTCGGACTCCACGTCATTGCGTATGACCCGTATGTGAGCGAGCTCAAGATGACCGCGGAAGGGGTGGAGCCGGTTCCGCTCCATGAGCTGCTGCGGCGATCCGACTTCGTCTCGATCCACGCTCCCGACAACGCCGAGACGAACCACATGCTCTCCACCGAGCAGTTCGCGCTCATGAAACCCTCGGCCGTATTCATCAACTGCGGCCGCGGGTCCACGGTCGACGAGCCCGCCCTGATCGAGGCCCTGCGCACCGGCCAGATCGCCGCGGCCGGCCTCGACGTCCTAGAACAGGAGCCGCCCGATCCCGCCAATTCGCTGCTCGCGATGGACAACGTGCTGCTGACGCCGCACGTGGCATCGGCAACGAGCCGGATGCGCCCGACAGCCCGCCGCCGGGCCGCCCAGGAGGTGGCCCTGGTGCTGTCCGGCCGCTGGCCGATGAGCGCCGTCAACCCGACCGTCCTTCCACGGACGACGCTCCAGCGCTGGCAGCCGCACTCGATGGACCGCGGCCCCAGCCGGTGACGCCATCGAATCGATCCTGCGCTCGTCGCGCCCGAGCTCGGCTGGCACTGACGAAGATCAGCACGTGAAGATGCGGAAGCGAGGGATTGGGCTTGGAACCGGGACCGGCGGAGCGCTACCAGAAGACCCTGCGCCGGGTCAGCGAGTTTCTGCGGGGCCGCCAGCGACCCGACGGCTCGGTCGCGGGCGCCGACAACATCCGGGGCTACTACTCGGAGCCGCTGGCCTTCGTGGCGACCAGCTCGCCCGCTGACTGGCGGAGCGCCAATGCCTGCCTCGGCCTCGTCCGTAACACCTTCCTAGACGAGGAGAGAAGCCTGCGGATGGAGCCACTCCCCCTCGTTGGGGACCTGTACCTGATCCGCGCGGCCTCGATCTGGGGTCGCATCGACGTCGCGCTGCCGCCGAAGAGGGCGCTGCTCCAGTTTCAGGATGCGTGCGGCAGGTTCTGGTACTGTCGCAGCGACCCGCGACTCACGGAGCATGCCTTCACGCGCCACGGACGGGTCTCTCTGCTCCTGACGGGCCACGTCTCGGAGGCAGAGCAGGCCGGCCGGCTCCTGGTCCGACTCCACGAGGCGCAGCCGGACCCAGAGACCCGGTACCTGACGGTCTGGGACACGTCGCTCGACGGGCTGCTGGACCACTTTACCGGGGTCGAGGACGTGGCCGGGGGCCGCGGGTCCCTCCTCGTTCGCGACAACTTCGCCGGAGAGAACGCCTCATGTAGGGGAGCCAACAAGTGCACCGTCAATCGCCCCAGCGCGCTCACAGCCGCTGGAGATGAAGACTGCGCAGCAGCTGGCTGCTCCGGAAGCGGTGTTTGAGGCAATCCCTGAACTTGAGTTTGATCAGACGGAAAACCTGACAGCGAAAGCCGGGCATGATCGGTTGTTGTACGATGCGGGTGTCGATGCAGAGCCGATCCCGGAACTAGAGTTCGACCAGACCTTGGGGTTGGTGACACCGCACCGCAGAAGTAATAGTACGTGCGGCGGAGCGTGGATTGGTGTGGATCAGGCGCTGGCGTGGTGGGGTGAGTGGTGTGGGCTGCCAATACCAGTCTATAGGAATTATACAATTTGATTGGTTATGCCGATCATAGCTCTCGAAATATCGAACAAAAGTGGTCTTTGACCTGAAGTTAATAGTTGGTGGGGGTTAGCACAAAGTGGTACTTGACAAGACTGGGTTCAGGACGTACCGTGTCGACGTGGTCTGGGGATTGGATTTCCTATCCGCCGACAGCAATGATAATATTGGGAGATTTTGTATGACTTGTGGCGTTCACATGCTGCTCCTCATTTAGGATTTCTTCCAACACACTGTGCCTCTTTCTCAATCTCAACGTCGATTTGAACAAGGTTGTTTCCGGCGATCAAGGCCTGATCCTGTAAATGTGCACCTAATGATTTAATAAGAAGGTAATCCAGAAATACATTATGAAAATCACGGTAATTGCCACGAATATTCAATTTTTCTACCAGCGATGAAAAGCCCTCGCCCTGTCGCCACTGCGGCTCCCAAGCTTGCCCTGAGCGAAATTGAAAGATTAGGATAGAGGTCGGGGGTGAGAGTTGTTTTTAAGGAGATGAAGGAAATGCCAACCAAATTTGCTGGAGAATTAGAGGAGCTGATGATTAGGACCTTGAGGGCAACCGGGGTGGCTCCATCTATTTCTGAACGAGTTGCTCGCCACCTAGTTGGCTCAAATTTAGTTGGGGTAGATTCGCATGGCCTGATCCAATTTCCCGACTATTTGGAATCAGTAAAACAGGGCAAAATAGCGAAAGATAACCAGATCGAAGTTATCCGCGACCACGGGGCTATAGCGCTGCTGGATGGTCATCTAACTTTTGGAATGGTGGTTGTCGACCAGGCAATTGACATGGGTATTAGCAAAGCCCGGAAATTTGGAGCCAGTGTAGTATCGGCACGGAATTCGGCCCATATTGGCCGATTGGGCGAATATGCGGAAGACATTGCCCGGCAGAGCTTGATCGGTTTTATATGCAATAGTTCTCAAGGTATGGGTCAAGGTGTTGCGCCTTGGGGTGGGCGAGAAATACGACTGAGCACAAACCCACTGGCATGGGGAATTCCATCAGAAAGTGATCCGATTATTTTTGATATGTCAACCTCTAGCGTAGCTGCGGGAAAAATTCAACTAAAGTTGCACCGTGGCGAGACGCTACCAACAAGCTGGGCGATTAATACGGCCGGCACGCCTGTGACTGATCCCGCTGATTTCCACAACCCGCGGCTGGGAGCCATGCTGCTAGCCGCTGGGTACAAAGGCTATGGTTTGGCACTGGTCGTTGAAGCTTTGGCCGGTGTGTTGAGCGGGGGGGGCTGTGTGTGGCCTGAAGCTCCCCTGATAGGTTCGGGGTACGCATTTACACTCCTCGTAATTGATGTAGCCGCATTCTGCCCGATTGCCAAGTTCACAAAGGAAGTTGATAACTTCATTACTTATGTAAAAAGTGCAACACCGCTTGACATAGCTGAAGCGGTTAGAATCCCTGGCAAACTAAGTCCAGTCAAACGCCAACAGCGTTTGACTGAAGGCATTAGTATCGAAGACGAAACTTGGAACCGCCTCGTAGAAGCAGCTCGAAGTGTTGGTATTGAAGTGGAATAAAAAAAGCCTTGAAGGGAGTTGCAAGGCCAACATTGGGGGAGTACGACTTATTACGAGAGTGTTCGATACCCACTGCCACATCTTCATGGGAGACGGATACTTGCGGAGCGCCGAAAATGTATCACGCAATGTCGATAGATACAAAATTGAGTGCGCCGTGATTGGCCGAGGGATCGCTGGTTGGAATTGGACAACCGCTAAGGCGGCGATTTGATACTGGCCACGGCTCTGCTCACGCCGACAATATGACACCTTCTGCCACCACCAATCTCTGGTACGGCGCTCGCGCGGTGGCAAAACTGCACCAGGCTATTGGCGAGAGGGCAAGGGCATCAAACTGCACCCACCCTTGCAAGGCTGTTTTCTGAGTGATAAACGGGTCTGTCCTCTTTTTTATGGGTCAATACCCTAGCTGTGCTGGTTTATTTGCTTTCCAGCACCCCAGCCTTTGCTCAACCCTTGCAGTTGGCCGGGCAAGCCCTGCGCTTTTCCCCCATGTCATTATCTGCCACTTAGGAAGCACCGACTTCAAGGCTGACGGTCCAAAAGCGGCCAGCATAGGCCCTAAATATCTACTTGGACACTTCCAAGATTCTGCGGGAACTGGTTACACAGTTTGTGGTACAGTTTTAAAGTCAAGCCATAGATAACAAATCATATTTGGCAGAAAGCAAAATGACACAAGATTCTCATGTAAAAATTTTTTTTGACGACTGCCAGATCGGAAAGACACTTGCTTTGGAACAGGGATTAGACTGCAATGACCAGATCACGGTCGAAGCGTGGTTGAATTGCAGCGATGCCCGGGCCGAGGGTGTTCAGCAGATTGTCGGCCAGTGGGCGTTGGCCGAGCAAATGACCGGGTTTGCTGCTTACGATGCCGGACATAGCTCGGACCTTGACACAACCGGATTTTTTGGCGCTGTGTTTGATGGGCAATATGTGTATTTTGTGCCGCAGCACGATACAGAATCTCGACATGGTAAGGTGCTGCGTCTAAACACGCACAGCGAATTCAAAGACCCATCGAGTTGGTGCGGTTACGATGCCGGCACCACGCAAGGACTAAACACAAAAGGATATTATGGCGCTGCGTTTGATGGGCGACACATATATTTTGTGCCACGGCGCGATGCGCAAAACTTCCATTCGCGCATACTACGCTACGATACCCACGGTAAATTCACCGACCCCCTAAGTTGGCAGGCTCACGATGCCGGATTGAGCTGCTCTTATCAATCATCGGCTTTTGACGGCCGTTATATCTACTTTGCTCCCGGTCACACTGCTGTTCACAGAGACAGCGTTTCGGAAAAGCCGAAGTTCGCTTCGCCGCCAGTTACGGGTATGGACCCCAATTACTATTTAGTTGGCAATAGCTTAGTGATGCGTTACGACACTCGCGGAGGGTTCCACGATAAATCAAGTTGGACAACTTACGACGCAACTGGCACCAATGGACTCAATGCATGTGATTATGATGGCGCCGTTTTTGACGGGAGCTACGTGTATTTCGTTCCGCTAAGCACTGCCACCATCCTTCGATTTGACACACGAAAAGAATTCGAATCCAGCCAAAGCTGGGAAGCGTTCGATGCAAACCCACTTGGTCTTGAATTATGCGTGGGGGGAGTGTTTGATGGACGGCATATCTACTTTGTACCCTACGGTATCAGCAAAACTGCAGTGCGATTTGACACACAGGGAGAGTTCACAGATTCCATGTCTTACGAAACGTACTTGATTGCTAAGACACTCGGCCAAAAAGTAAAAGGGTTCGATGGAGCATTTTTTGACGGGAAATATATCTATTTCATACCATATTACGATGGAGGGACGCTTTTTCACGGCCAAACACTCAGATTCGATACCAGCGCAAGAAGATTTGATGATTCAGTATACTGGAGTTCTTGTGACGCGACCACGACTGATGGATTGCAAACCAAAGGATTTAACGGTGGCGCGACCGATGGCCGATTTTTGTATTATGCGGCGTGGATGGATGGGGTGCAATTTCCTGCAAAGATCCGTGGTAACGGACGAATTTTGCGGTACGATACGGTGGCAACTGATATAGGCGCAAGCTTTAGTTTGCGATATGTAGATCTAGGCCACAACGGCGGTTTATGTGCATCGCTGCCGGGCACGCGCTTTTTGGTGAATACGGAGCGCGGCTGCTTCAGCATTAGCGCCAATGAACCACCGTTGGCGGGCAGACATTACATAGCTGGAGTCTACGACGGGAATAGTCTCAAGCTCTATATTGATGGCAAATTGGTAAATGAGCGGGCTGCTAGCGGTCGAATTTGTGCGAGCACCGCCAATCTGTGCATTGGACAAATCCAAAACGGCCTCGGTAAGTTTCGTGGATCAATCGATCGGCTGCGTATTTCAAATATCGCGCGATCCGAAAACTGGATTCGACACAGTATTTACGGGGACTAGATATGCAACCGCAACCTTCCAATGGAAGTTCTCTCAAAATTGCATGTCAGCCCGCTGCACCGGCAACACCAATTTCGAAACCACACAGCATTGCATACAGCGGGATATCAGCGGCAACCAAGAATAAGCGCCTCAACAAGATCGACCCTAGCTGGCTTGCTTAGTTGAACCAAGGCAACCGGTGGTCCGCAATATGCACGATCATTCGCGCAAGTTAACTCATCTGGACATTGGCAAATAAATTTGTTAGTAACAATCAGTGACCGTAATACTCAGCCGGCGGTCACCCCACTTGGTTCTGCTGTGAGGGTTCTGTACCCAACAGTCTCACACTACCATAAATTTTTGGCATTAAGAACATATAATCCGAGAACCTCGTAGGCGTTTACTAAGGCAGCAAGTATTGTGAAACACGCGCGCTTGCTACCGCTGGCGTAATATTCACATATTTTCTAGAGCACAGATCATATTATTCCGCGCCCTTTTGTTTGCAACCGCACCTAAGCCGCGATCTCGTAGTCAGACGGGCTCTTAATAATCTGCAACTTGTGCACCACTTTTAGATACATACCAGACATCTAGTACTCGCTTAGCCCACATACGTCCACATCCAAAGCCCAAATAGTGATCAAGGCCAAGCAAGTAATCACTTAACCGGAGGCCACTATCGTGGCTCGCAACAATTTGGTGGTCGCACGTTTAATAACTAGAATTCAAGTATTGGTATGATGATGCACATCCCAGAGGGTTTAAATAGAGCCTTGACAAATCAGCCTTGATATCCGAAAATAGTATTTGAGCTTCTAGTCACTCCAGTAATTTATCATAAAATCATTAACGGACAATATGGAGCAAAAATGAGGAAACCAATTTTCAGAACAATTGCAGAATGGAAGGATCGCACACATGGTCCCGATCGACCGCGTAAAGGCTTTGTGATTTTTGATGAGGAGTCCGAAATAATCGCAAGCAATGTAAATATCATAAAAAAGGGGGAAACAACGGCTGAGAGTTCGCACATTGATCAGGAAGAAGTCTATGTTGTCATGAGTGGAAAAGGGAGGATTAGAGTCCATGATGAGGTAAACGAAGTTGGTCCGGGCACTGTTATTTATATTCCCCGCCACGCAACCCACCAATCCACGGGGGTATCCGATGAGAACTTCGTCTTTGTATGTGTGGCCATTTATTTTGATAGAAAGCCTGTGTAAAAGTCGGTCAATCTTATTTCAAGGAGAACGTAAAATGAAAAGCAGTTTAGAAAATTTATTTAGGGTAGTTGGTTTGAGTAGTAGGAAATTGATTTTGGGGACAATTTTTTTGTTTTTATTGGTTCTGAGTGCATGCCAGCAAGAACCAGCTGTCGTTACTAAACAAGTGGAAGTGGAAGTGGAAGTGACCCGGATTGTTCAGGGTGAAACCATAACGAACACTGTTCTAGTAACGCCCACACCCGCCCCTGCGGATCCACTGGCGCGCGTGCGCGAGAAGGGGCTGTATGTTGCTTTCGCAGGTGAAGCACCATGGAGTTTCATCACGCCAGAGGGTGTTTTCTCTGGTGCAGAGGCCGAGATGTGTATCGAATGCGCAACTAAACTCGGTATCAAGGAAGTATTTCCGGTTACAGTTGCATTTGATGGTCTTCTGCCAGGACTTCAGGCGCGCAGGTATGACGTGATTGTTGCCGGTATGTCCATCCGCGAGACACGCTTAGAGGTGGCGATTTCTACCCAACTCTTGTACAAGTATGGCACGAGAGTCGTCGGTAAAAAAGGGGATCCGAGGCTAAAAGATTTGACAAGTTGGACTAAAGTGGGTAAATCAGGGATAAAGGTGGCTGCAATACGTGGGTCAACAGAAATTGATGATACAAAGCAGTTTGGTGTCACAATGATTGAGTATCCAGATAACCTTGCAGAGCTTGCTGACCTCCTCGCAGGAAGGATTGAGTTGATGGGCTGGAATGACAATTTTTTTGGCGCGTATATGAAGGCTAATCCTGATACTCCTATTGAAGCTGTGCAAACATGGGACTACGAAGGAGTTGTTTCGCTACCTGGTCACTATTTCAACTCTGAAGATATTGCTCTTCGAGATGCGTACAATGACTGTATTTCTGAATTGAAGACAAACGGAAAAATGGCTGAAATTCTTACAAAGTGGGGTTTTAGTCCAGACACAATCCCTGCAGCGGGACCTGGGTATCCACCGGGAGCACCATAGTAGGTAGTATTTTGGGCATAGGGCTCCGCGTCCAGCCATTGGGGCGGAGCCCTATTTTGTTACTGGTAAAAAATGTTGTTTTATTGGTATGGATAGCATTTTACGAGTGGGTTGGTTTTTGCTGCCAGGAGCCGCAAACACCATTGCGATTGCAGTTGCCTCGTTCCCGCTAGCACTAGTTGTTGCTGTTTTGGTTACGATTCCGCGGTTGCAACGTTGGCCGGTGGTAAGTCCGCTACTTGACTGGTACGTCGACTTTGTTCGGACTACCCCACTTCTATTGCATATCTTTTTTGTCTTCTATGGGCTGCCCTTTGCGGGTGTCCGGCTGGAGCCAGTTACCGCAGGCGTTTTAACCTTAAGTTTGCATGTTGGAGCTTATCAATCTGAAATGCTAAGGAGTGCGTACAACTCAGTGCCCATACGCTTGCTTGAGGCGGCCAGTGTGCTTGGGATGTCTAAATGGGTGCGTTTGGTGCGTGTTGTTGGCCCCCTTGCACTTCGAGTGGCGCTTCCTGCCCTTGCAAATTCCCTGATCGAAATTGTACTTAACACTGTTGTTCTTTCCGTAGTAACTATACAGGATATTTTTTTTAGGCGCACCATGTATATTTACCAGTTTTACTCTGGGCGACTTGAGAGTTTGCTGCTGGTGTCAGCCTTCTTCATTTCCATATGTATACCTGCTGCATGGGCTGTGCGTCAGCTGGAACGCGTGGTAGCACTCCCTGGGGACGGTACTCGGACTAACACAATCAAAACTTCACGGTAGCCAACGTTTATGTTTTGGTTGACTATCACAAGACTAGTTTCCTATGTTGCACCACTTCTAAGTGGGCTTCTATATACAGTTGTTCTTGCCCCCGTAATTATGACGCTGGCATCAATGATCGCAGTGATTTTTGCAGTACTACTTCACTCACCAAGTGGCCGAGTACGACATACAATTCATATCTATGTAGCGCTGGTGCGGTCAATTCCTGAGCTTGTCCATATTTATATTTGGTACGAGGCGCTAGCAATTGTGGGGCTTGTGCTACCCGCAGTAATTGCCGGCATTGCCGCACTTGCAGTGGCATACGGAGCGTTTTTAGGGGAAGTTTTCAGGGGAGGTGTGCTCGCTATTGAGGTCACCCAATGGGAGGCAGGCTACGTACTTGGAATGCCAAATTTGATGATTTGGCGCCGAATTGTATTGCCTCAGGTAATCAGGCATATATTGCCAGTTTGGACTAGTTACTATGTGTCGATGTACAAGGCAACAGCATTACTTGGAATTATAACAGTACCAGACCTGTTATATCGAGCCCGGGGAGTTGCCACCCAGAATTTTCGAGTTCTTGAAGTTTACTTGATCGTACTACTTGTTTACTACATCATTGGGTGGGGATCACTCCGAATCATCGGGCTTTACGGTAATTGGATGCGGATTGACTTGGTGAAAAATGAGAAAGGCAAACTGCCAAAGAGATTCGAGAAAATTGTTTGAACAAATATCTAGTGCTAATCAGAATATAACGATTTGGCCGACTTCTTTTATTTAGATCCCTCAATCTATCCGCGGACAACCTAATAAATTTTCATAGCAAACCCTGTTCCGTAGGCACGAATAAAATTGTCGTGAAGTACAAGCTACGGTTGCATGCCTGATGCTACATTAATTTGCAATTCTTATTCCTCTATAACTAATGACGATGAGGCCAAGATTATGATTATCAGACCCCCTATATTAGCTGCACGCTTGGTAGGAGTCACAAAGATTTTTGACGGTCAGTCGGTCCTCGATGCGGTGGACCTTGAGATTAAGAGCGGCGAGATATTAGTGATTATTGGGCCAAGCGGTTCCGGCAAGACAACACTTTTGCGATGCATAATTGGGTTAACTGAGATCGACTCAGGGCTGATTGAAATTGCTGGTGAGCTAGTTGTGGATGCTAGACAAGGCCAAAATGTTCGGACTATTCACACAGCCAACAATATTCGCCGCCAAAAATTAGGTATGGTTTTTCAATCATTTAATCTTTTTCCTCACCGAACTGCCCTCGAAAATATTACCGAAGCCCCTATTTTCGTTCGGGGAGTGCCTAAACATGTTGCTATTGTAGAAGCAGAGCGCTTGCTATCTCAAGTAGGACTTGGCGACCGTATGGGACACTATCCTGCGCAATTGTCTGGTGGACAGCAGCAGCGTGTGGCAATTGCAAGAGCACTTGCTATGAAGCCGGACATAATTCTTTTTGACGAAGTGACGTCCGCACTCGATCCAGAGCTTGTTGGAGAAGTCCTGACCGTAATGCAGAAACTTGCAGAGGGTGGACAGACTATGATCGTTGTTACCCACGAAATGAGTTTTGCTCGTCAGGTAGGCAGCCGCCTTGTATTTATGGACAGGGGCAGAATTGTTGAACAAGGCTTACCACCCCAATTGCTCGATGCGCCCACACACCCGCGTACGCAGCAGTTTCTAAGTAAAGTACTACGGAGTGACTGATTAGTATCTAATTATCTCGCGCAAGACCAATTCTTTGGCTTTAAATACCCATTTACTCAGTATCTTGGTATCTGCCACAAGAGCAATCTACCCAACATGGAAACCGGCGCGCATTTTTTAGGTTGGGTTATTGGGTTTCACGGATTACGAACTCTAATCAAGTAAACTTTATGCTCGTTGGACTTCCATTAGTTTAATCTTCGCCGCTGTAGCGCCTCATCCCAATTTCACACGAGCGCTTCCTTTGCACATCTGTGCCAAGAAGCAGGCATTCTACAAATTACCTGTTCCGTAAATCAAGGGACCGCAAATAATCGCTCGATTCAGTGTGGCCCGCACCTCACTGAGTAAGATTTGCAGACACAATTCTCGCATTATGGTCATACCCAGAGGCTTGGTCACCCTTGAAAAGGTAATCCGCACGCGCGCACAATAAGTTTTGTGATTTCATTATTTTATCTGTTTCAGAAAGATTGGCTTGACCAGAACCACCATGCACAAGTTTTTTTGAGCGCTGAAACTTAACTTCCACGACAGCGCCCGCTTGACCCAACTGCAGCGAGAGTAAATGACATAGTTGGCACTTGAACTAAAACAGATTAAGCCAAATGCAACATAAATCTAGTGCGTTTGAAGTAGTTCGCATAGCAAACGGAGTCAGCAACTTGTAGCTGCAATCGCGCAGCAGCCAGTGTCTGCCCGCGGCACATGCAGAATACATGGGCAACGCGGGAGCTTAATGAAATAATGACAGCCACTCTACATAGAAACATCTCGGCGCACGCACTAATCAGCGTATTCGAAACTGTCAAAAGTGAAACTCGGTGATGTTATAAATAGTCTCTCACATCTACCCGCAACGCCACCAGTCTCTGATAGTCCATAGATAGATACAATGAATGTCTTCCGAACATATAAGCATCAGCTGCCACCGCATTCCTTGAACCCATAGCTATTTATTGGAACAGCTTTGGCTTCACCATCGCCCGCACAGCCACCGATAATGGCTCGTACGAGAATAATCACTGCTTTAGCGATGTCTTAGAGCACTTGAGGCTGCGCTAATTTAACACTAGCCCAATTACCTTGAGGATAAACAGCAAAAGCGAAACGCTATATCAAAAACGTTCGCGTCCAATAGGTCAATGCGAGCACGTACAACTGCTCAGAATTAGTCCCTTAGCGCTCCACCCACAGATCGCAATATGCAATGGGCACAGTCCACCTATGGCTTTATAACCAAGCATTAATTACCGCTCTTTGCATCTTTATTAACATTTGCCACGTGTGAGCACCAAGTCGCACAAGAAATATTAATCGGATATTTCAACTACTAATTTATCGGATAGTAATCCTTACTATACAGTCAACATTGTTTCACAAACAACACTAACACTTATCCTAATCAGAAGCAAGCATTGTCACTGCTCGACGGCCGACGCTGGCACCAAGTTTTAGCCCGATAGTACTATCTATTCGCCAATGAATGCCACCGAATATTCGTGATTCAGCTGCCTCATGCGCCATACCCAGAACCACTTCATATTCAAGAGGGAATATGGACCCGAGGACTTCGGCAGCTGCGGCAGAGACTGTGGCGTGACCAGATGGAAACGCCGGAAATGGGGGTGTAGGAATTGCAGGAAAAAAATCGGGTAAAAGCTGCTCGGGGCGGGCTGTCCAATATGTGTATTTTGCATCCCAGCAAGCAATAAACGAATCATAAATAGCCATAGATAGATACGCGGTCATTCGGGCTGTCTGCGGGAGACTCGTACGGTATTTTTTTGCCAGCTCAATGCCATACTGTAGCCAATGGCCACCCGGCGTCAATGTCCCCATCCCGTCGTTCCAAAATCGCGCCGTAATAAGTTGACTAGGTGACAAATTTTCACTAAGCATAACTACTTCGTCTGCATCAGCCCGCCATGCTAGTGAACCCACAATTGGTGGTGAGGATGGACGAAATTCTGCGCCGTCCGACAATAGCCACGGTCGCCACATACCCGCGGCTGGCAATAATGGTCTAGAAAGCTTGCGTAGGGGTTTCCAGCCATCTTCACTGATTGGGACTGTACCATTCCAAACTATTTGGGACTCGTTTCCGGTCATGAGCTCGACGAGAGCATCGGATACGGCGCGACCAACTTTCCTGAATTCCCGTAATTCTTTTTGTGTCACGCACTTTGTGATTAAATACGCGTCCGAAACATCTTTGAATCTTGCGCTAAACCGAAGCAATTCTAGAGGAAACGATTTTTCAAGAACAGACTCTGCAGCCGCCGAACCAACTAAAGCCATAGAGGCATTGCAAATTTCTCCATTGGGCATAATATAAACGTCCGAGTTACGATGTGTGTCCAGTAATCTATGAGATTGATGCATACGTTCTGATAAAAGTATCGCATCATAAACACTTACATTAACAAGCGAAATAATTCTAGCCGCAATAATTGGATTGATTTTGTACTTGCGAATCTGGTAAAACAATTCTTGATTCCATAGGTCTACAAGAGCCGCCCCTTCATAAAGTGCTATTGTGCTGTCAGGTCTAGGTACTAGCGCAGTCGTAACTATTTCGGATTCAGGATATAGATCGCTACTACCGAGCACAGTGAATACCGGTAGGTATGGTTCCTGAATTAGCCTCCATTTAATGGGTGCTCCATTCAGTAGCCTTATAGCGGGTGTCGGGATTACGGGTGTGATTGTTATAACGATCACTACAACGCCAGTAACCAAACGCCTAACCAACCACTTCCAAAAGTTTGCGGTTAGCTGTGCCACTTCGAATTGACAGATTAACGCTGTACCGGCAAGTGAATCGCCACTACTTGGTTTGCAGTCACATTACGAAGCACGACAGATACCCCGCGCACGTCAGTCACGCGTATCTCATCTACTTTTGATGCGTTGCCGAGGCCAAAATATGCTTCAAGTGGGGGTCCAGCCAAATAACTGCCACCGTGCACAACAAGCTGGCTGGTTATGTGTCCGGCGATCGTTAAGTCGACACGAGCGCCTGATCCACGACTATTTTCATCGTTAAGCTTTACTGTGAGCCAATTGCGCGAATTGGTATGGTTCTCAAGTAAAATGACATGTAATCCCACTTGGGTTATAAGTAAATCCGCATCCCCATCTCTATCATAGTCAAACACTACGAGAGATCGCTGATCGCCGCCGGCTTCACACCCTGCCCCACGTGTGCTATCGAAAGCTCCTGTGCCATCGTTCAGAAACATTACCGACTTTTTATCGTACAGGGACTTGCTAAAAATACTGACGAGTTCATCAAAACCCTGCACGACATAAAGATCTAGGTCGCCATCGAGGTCAATGTCGACAAATGACGTACCCCATGCCCAACCGGTATCACGTACTTTGTAGGTAAGTGTTTTGTCGACAAATCTAAAGCTCTCTAGGTTGCCTTGGGACACAAGAAGTACGTTGCCCCGTGGTTTTCTACCAAAATTTTCTTCTATGTCAAAAATATTTGTAATAAATAAGTCCAGGGAGCCATTTCCGTCAACGTCAGCTACAGCAATGCCCATATCATTGCCCCCGTGGGACACACCACTGTCCGATGAGGTATCAACAAAGTGACCGTCCTGATTATCAAAGTATAGATCCGGGCGGTGATCAACAGCTTGATATAAATCAAGATCTCCATCAGAATCGAAATCGTGAAAAATAGCCGTGAACGAATCATTTGATATACCACCAAGGCCAATTCCGTTGGTAACATTCGTAAATTTAAACTCGCCATTGTTTCTGTACATAATATTGGACTTCGGAAATCTACCCCTGACAGGTTTCCCTTGTATTGTTTCCCCCATCTCCATAGTCCAAAACGAAACAAAAATATCGAGATCACCATCAAGATCATAATCAATTAGAGTGGCGCCTCCAACTAGGTAACCAATCGGATCAAAACCCGAATTAATTGTGACATCTTGGAAGGTTCCGTCACCACGGTTACGGTACAGTCGAGACTTCGGAAGGCGTCCCTCAGGGTCGACGTCGTTGAATAAAATCAGGTCCAGCCAACTATCTCCATTGAAATCAGCAAAGTGGGCTATGCGACTAAGACCAAGATCACCCACGCCAGCTTTCTCCGTCACATTTGTGAACCGCCGCCCTCCATTAGAAGGATCAGGATCGTTACGAAATAGCTGGTTTGGTTGCCCTGCTTGACCAAGCAGATAAACATCCAAAAACCCGTCACCATCATAGTCGCCAACTGCTGCACCGTTACCCATGTTACGCTGCATAATATTTCCTTCATCCGTGTCTGCGATTGTCTTCCCGTACCGCCCTACAAAATCGAGACCCTTCTGTGCAGCGCGGTCCACACATTTGACCTTGTTGGGTTGAGTTGCGTAATCCTCTTTAGCGATAACGATAAACAACATAATTGCGAGGCAACCTACGACTACCACAATGGTCACTGGTCTATGAATTAGCTTAAGAACCATTTGTCATCCTTGCACAGGTGAATACCAAGATATAATTACCAAGACAACAATGTATTCATTGACGTAATAAAAATGACTTCATTCCTTTTGTCGTTGGCAACATGTACCGATGTTGTACGTTTCAACGCGTATTCAGGAAACTAGCAATAATAGGAAACGAGGTAGCGCAATGCCTGAGGCACATCGGATGCCAAATTAAAGCACGTTAGCTGGGGCAAGTGGCAAGTGCACACATTAAAGCACTCAGCCACCCAGCAGGCTTGATTCTGAATGGCATGTTTTTCGATTGGTATAGACTCAACCCACAGCTACACTTTTCAAATGCATAAGTGTTACCATAATTGAAATACCGCAAAGCGGAGTAACTAGCCAAAAATCCCATCCCGTTATCGTTTGCAAAATCATAATTCTTGCGGGCGCGCCTCATCTACCGCATTAGCGAAACAGTGTGCGCTTGCGACGCACTTGTGATTCTCGTGCGCAGCGAACACTTAGTGTGTGACCGGTTGAAGTACACAGTAAAATAAAGGCATTGGGATCCATCTACTATTTCGGATACTTATTTACATCGGAGTCCCGGTGGTAGTTTTTAGAAGACCGATGAGCCCCATAAATTTTTGGGGGGGAAATCAGGCGCTCTATAACTAAATAGAAGCTTCATCCACGTCATCGATGAAGCCCCACGCATCGATCTCAACCATTAGTTCCGGCCGGGCGAGCCCATTGACAACAATCCCCGTTCCGCAGGGACGCAAAACTTCGAAGTACTTTCTTATGACTGGGTAGACGAACTCCCTGTGCGCCCGATCGGTCACGTATGTGATAATTTTGATTACATCAAAAAGGGTGCCACCAGCCATTTCCATGAGCGCCTTGATGTTTTTACATGCTTGCTCGGCCTGTGCTGCTGGATCATTCACACCTACCAGTTCGCCTGTTAGAGTGAATGCAGTCTGTCCTGTCATGTACACGAAGTTCCCGGCCCGGTAGCACTGAGCCGCTGCGCCAGCACTTCCCAGCATCCCCATCATGCTAGTATCCTCGAGTTTATATACAAGCTTTTTCTTAGACATTATGTTGCCACCTTTTGGATTTTGATATGCAATTCTGAAAGTTCGCCTTAGTTAGGTTGAGGTCATTGCGCTGAGTATGCGTTTAGTCTGGTAATTAAGTCTTGGAGTGACCAGTCTGGTATAAATTTGGGGCAATCGCTATACTTTCAGGCACCGAGGAAGGCAATTGCTTTGTGCACCACTTTATTGTACACTATGACACAACAAAATCCAATACAAAGTCTTTCGTAAGCAGCTACTGCGTATTTTAGTTAAGCAATGCTATCCCTAACCTTTTCGTAAGGTAAACATTTCGGTTTAGCTAATACGGTCGTCGTCATCGTTCCAGATATAAACATAGTCAGAGACGACACCTCGGCAATTAGATGTGCCCATAATGCCGCCGGTTTATTCGGCGACATACTCCGTTGAAGCGCCCCTGCGTATTCATGTCGGAGCGTATCAACTTGCCTAGGCGCTTACGCGCGTAACGCCGCTCCACCTCGACTGGTTCGAGCAAAACCGGGATCGCAAAGTGATTTGGTGGGGCACCTCGCTCGCGCGGGCTAGGGTAAGCGTGCATGAAACCTTAAATTGTTTACCTTCAGGTGACCGCACAGACCCGCAATGATCGTCTCACTCATCTTCACGTCCCTTACCCCAACAAACCGATGCGGACCTACTGAGGGATATCGCATCCTTTGTCACTACTTCCTCCTGTGGCAGGCGGTACTGCGCATCATCGTACCGCAAACGCTACAGAGGTATAATTTCCAAGCCATTGTTAATGGCAACTTGATTTCCGATAGAAAATTCTCGTAAACCTTCATGCGGGGCAATTCTCGGAAAACGAAGCTTGATAGCTCTTGCTTTCTGGACTCCCCACCGGTCAGGCTCCGGTTACAGCTAGCTAGATAGATTTATCGTAATAGATAGTTATCACCGATTACGAACATAACTATCCGCAACCCCTCAATAAATTATAGCCGCAGGCTCAAGACCATTCGGTAGACAAACACCTCGATTAAAGACGAGTTGTAAAGCAATCGCGAATTTAGGTGCAGAAATGGTACACGGCATCCTCAAGGATCCGCGCACAGCGATACAGTTCATCTTCAGGTACAAATTCGCCAGTTTGGTGTGCCACGGTGATATCACCGGGCCCAAAGACTACAGGCACCGCACCAAGCGCTGCCAGCTGCGGGCCCTCGGTACCAAAAGATACTGCGCCGGGAGCATGTCCTGACAGACTAGAAAGAAGCGTAACCACATCTGCAGACGGCGCTGTGACAAATCCGCGGTCCATCCGAAGGAGTGTGATGGATGCATCAAAAAGAGGTTCTTCACTTCGGCACTCGTCTATTAGAGCCTCAATTTTACGCAATACCATCTCCGTTGCTTGGCGAGGCAGAGGACGCCACTCTAATGTTAACTTCATCAGGCCGGGAATTACGTTCTTCGCTGTGCCACCAACAGCCATACCTACATTAAGGGTACTGAAACTTGGAAAAAAGCTGGTGTCAGTCTCCTCTCGAAGTAGACCCTGTTCGTACTGCTGGAGTTTTGTAAGTAGCCGTGCACCTCGGAAGATGGCCGACACGCCACTCGCAGGATACGCAGAATGACCCTCCTCACCATAAATATTAATCTCTGCGAGGCAATATCCTTTGTTCGCATAAATAGGCCGGAGCGAAGTCGGCTCACCAATGATCGCACGATGTGTCAAGCCGTTGCCAGACTCGACCAATCGCTTAGCACCGACACAACCGAGCTCCTCATCTGCCGTGAACAGAAGTTGGAAGGGTTTCGTAAGGCGATTCTTCGTCTGCTCAGCTACCAACAGCGCGCAAGCAATAAATGACTTCGTGTCACATGAGCCTCGGCCATATAGCCTGCCGTCGCGAGCGGTCAGTGCAAGTGCCTCAGACCAAGAAGAGTCAAAGGGCACGCAGTCTGTGTGACCAACCAAAGTAAGTTCTGGTATACCTGAACCCACGTGAGCAATAAGATTTGCCTTCTCAACACCAGCATGATCGCTGTATTTCTGAATTTCACAACAATAACCAAGCGCTGCGAGGCGGCACTCAAGAATTTGAATAATGACAAGGTTCGATTTTGAGGACGTCGAGTCGATGGCGACGAGTTCGCTAAGAATTGTGGTTAGGGAGGAAGACATAAAGATTATTGTACACTATCTTTCCAAGTCAATAACCCTAGATAAACCACCACGTCAACTTATTGCAAACAAAGTGATGTGCTGCTAGTGAAAATCCATAGGCGCCCAGCGCCGCAGCGGGCAGCACGAGATATGGCAGCTGTAACGTAACTGAGCCTCAACTACACCAGTGTTTCGTACCCGCATAAGAACCCGCACGCCGAATTGTTCCCTAACACAAGATCGAATCGAGCGCTAACGGGAAAATTAACATATTATAGTGGAGCACTAGTTCTGGGTTACTAAGCGCCAGTTTGGGTAACAGTCCATCCGAAATCATGCATCAACGAAGACTATGTCGCAGATCACGATATTAGCTAATTGAAGAAATTCATGTATGGCCCGTAAGCAGCTATAGGCAACCGAGTAAGTCAATACTAACATTCCCACTTAAACACCAGCGAGATAAGTGACGCCGATGTTCCTTACTACAACAGGAAAACGCCAGGGTACAGTGACAACGGCTCGCGCAAAAACGCGGCATCACAACTACCTGAAGATGCGGTTGGGCACCACTACCTCAATTTGTAAGCTTGCGCTGGCTAAATCATTATGTGGTGGATTGTAGACATTCTGTCGCTCGAAACACTGGGGCGCTTCTACGGGGTAAGCCACTGCATCAGCAGGGACCACAAGAACCAATCCAATAAACAAACTGTTGGTTAGGAATCTATTTACAGCGATGATGACTCCAAATCAGCTTCAGAGACATCTTTCCCAGCCAGAAAACCACAGGTGCCAGTGCCTTCCTCGCATCCACCTATTGCAGCATCACTGACAGAACCATCACGCGGGTCATCAACAATAACGACCCCTACTAGAAAGCTTTTGCTTTCCGCTGTGGCTCCAAAGACTTCGGCGTGCAGCTTATTTGCACCAAACCATTAACGTCGAGAACTAACGACCTAGCTCCCCATTTTTCAAATTCGTGCTCGCCGAATGGGCTTATGGCGACACCTATAGCTCCTCGGACCCGCGCCGCGCCACAGAGCTCCTCACATCACATAATATGTAAAACTGTCTCCACCCACCTTGCAGCCTAGGCACAAACTCATCAATCCTAGTCCTCAACCTACCATAACACTAACTGTTGAGGTTACTCTGATAGTCGTCAGTTTTTCAGACCTCCCCAAAAACACTGGGCACCGCACTTTGCGGCTCCACCATGCACACTAAACTATTAGGCTTGACTAAGTTGTGATAGCATGTATTGATCCACTCATAGTTGCGCGCTATGTCCGAGACCCGAGCCATATGAATTGTACCGGTGAATTGGGTTGAACCATTTTCCAGCCGACCTAAAGTTATGGGGGTGTCATTCGGCACTAATTCACCCGCGCCCACACGTTCAGCGACCATAGCCCCGTCAACAAAAAGTTTGATGCTGCGGCCATCGTATACACCCACCAAATAATGCCACCCTGCACTAAGCGCTTGATGCCCAGCAACGCTCACTGGACCGCGGTTGGTATTCACGATGAAGGTCGGCCCAGGAACCGAAGCACACAACCCACCATTGTGGCCTAGATCGCAGTATCGCAAACTAAATGATGCCCCTGTTCCCACAGTATCTGCTCGCAGAACTCTGCAATGCCACTTTTCACTCATCCCATCCCACGTGGGAGCAGCGTAGAAGTACCTCCCATCAAAAGCCCCACCATTATAGCCAACGGTATGTAAACCATCGGTCGTTTCTGCGTCGTACCCTTCCCAACTCGTGAAATCATTAAACTTTCCTTTGGTGTCGTATCGAACAAAGTGCGCATGAAACTGGTTTTGCTGTTCTTGTGTAACGGTACCTGGCTCTTCTTGTTGGATATACGGAACTAGATAAATATATCGGCCATCAAAAAAAGCGCCATCAAATCCACCAGCATTAAGTCCACTGGTTCCGGCCACATCGTGGAAGCCCCAACTTGTGTCATTACTGAATGCATCTCGTGTGTCATATCGCACCACTCGACTGTGACCGAACGGCACAAAATAAACATATATACCGTCGAACAACCCACCCACATACCACCTGCCTGCTGCAACCCGCCGAATAAAACCAGATCTGCTCCAGTCACAAGCAGCTCCAAAATCTCCCCGGGTGTCGTGGCGCAAGGCTACGCCCGTACTAAGTGGTACAAAGTAGATATACCTACCATCGAACACTCCGCCATCGAAACACGCTGCCTCCGGTTCAATTTGCTGGGTATCAAAAACCCGATAGGTTGACTTATCCTTGAAATCGCCACTGGAATCCATACGAATAATTTTTCCACTGCGATGATGCTCCCCTAGTGGAATATCTTCATTACTAGAATACCCTGGACAAAGGTACAAGTATCGGCCGTCAAAAATTGAGGATTGATGCGAGTGTGCCAATCCAATATCATATGCCTCCCAACTAGCCCTGTCACTAAAATCACTATGGGTGTCATAGCGCAAAATCCTGCTATGGTAAGCTTTTCCATCGTCGCGAGGAATAAATATCACGTATCGCCCATCAAATGCCGCGCCGTAATAACAAACCGTGTTTAGGTCCGAAATACCACGAGCATCGAATGCTTGGTAACTCTGCGGGTCCGAAAACTCCTGGTGGGTATCATAGCGCAGAACATTGCTATGAACTGACAAGCGATTGATCGTGGACCGAATCGGACAAAAGTATATATACTGCCCGTCAAAAATCGCGCCGTAAAACCCGAAACAATCAAGGCCGTTGGTTCTACTCGCGTCAAAAGCTGAGAATTTAGCGAAATTGCTATCTATTGCCCACTTCGAGACCAACGGCTGCACCGTCTCTGCGGCGTATAAATCGCAGTGAACCCAAGCTTCAACCGTAACCGCCTGTTCAAACTTCGAAAGTCCACCAGCGTTCAGTTGCCCGTGCCAAGCCAAGGTATTTTGCGCCATTTTCCGCGGCGTCGCACCCGTATCTCCACTTCCAACACATATATACGTGTCCTGCATTCCAGATAATCGCGCTACCCAAACCCACGCTTGTAATTCCCCCGTAACTGAGTCAAATGAGACCATCTCGTGTGTCAAAAGTATTGTTGCTTCTGCAGTTGGCATTTCGAAAAACAATTTGTCCTCTTTCAACCCCTGTAAATACGCGCCATGTAACTTTAAAAGCACTGGAAAATCACTCAGCACTTCACCCATTACCCGATTGTGATCTATGGTAACTTTGCACAAATAAGCTTTACTGAGCACGGCTATTCTCCTTAACCTCACAACTTTCACTAGAATTCGAGTTTGATGTGCACTAACTATACCTCACCACACAAAGTTAGATACAGCAAGTGCGGAGTATGTTGGGGTTTTTGGGGGTAATATCCAGGTCTCGAAGCTAATGGCTTTGGAACGGTCAGATTGTCAAACTGAGAGGGTACTCGCACGTGTCTGCTCATACCCACAACAACTAGCTAAACTGTAAAAATGTGTTATTCGTTAGGACTGCACGCTTCCATGGTACACTCACATACGATGATGGCACGACAAACATTAACACTATTTGTGGTGCGGCGTAAAAACCAAACTTTCCCGCAAACAAGCTACGTATTCACAGTTAGGGAAAGTGTGCCAAATCCGTCTGAGCTGGCGGAAGCATGAGTTATGTCTTTATGAAACCTGCAATTATCACCATTACCAGTTTTTCAAACTCAATTAAGCATGCGTACACCGAGGAAATCCTTTGTACCGTGCTGGCCACCACTCTGGAAAACTCCCTCGTGGCATTTATCACACTGCATGCGCAACAAAACTCTTGCAGACTTCTTAGGTACCTCCGTTCCCACATGGTCCGCAACCCGCTTTTTGGGGGTTTTACGTGACCAACGACACCTTCGTGGCTAGCATTGGTCGCGGATCGACTCTTCGTTGCAAAGGCTGGCGCCAAGAAGGTATTTTAAGGATGCTAGAAAATACGGTGGCAAATGGCGAGTATCCAGAAAAACTGATTATTTATGGTGGTTCAGGAAAGGCAGCTCGTAACTGGGAAGCCTACCACGGTATAGTGGCGGCCTTGAGGAACCTGGCTGATGACGAGACATTGGTTATCCAATCAGGCAAACCTGTTGCAGTGTTTGGTACCTCAAGTCACGCCCCTAGAGTGCTCTGTGCAAATACAAATCTTGTGGGCAAGTGGGCAACGTGGCCAGTATTTCGCGAACTCGAGAAAAATGGCCTTATGATGTACGCGCAATACACTGCGGGCAATTGGGCATACATTGGCACACAAGGAATACTACAAGGAACCTACGAAACTTTTGCCGCGTGCGGCGCACTTTTACCATCAGGAAGTCTTGCTGGCCATATTGTCCTGACTGCAGGATTAGGGGGAATGGGCGGCGCGCAACCCTTGGCGGTAAAAATGGCGGGGGGAATTTGCATAGCCGTGGAAATAGATCCCCTTCGCGCAGAGCGGCGGAAGAACCTTGGGTACTGCGATGTAATCGTGGATAATCCAAAAGATGCCCTCCTAAGAGCCCAAGCCGCCGCCCAAAGTTACGAAACTCTTGGGATTGCACTAATTGGCAATGCCGTAGAAACATTCGAGGAACTCCACAAACTTGGCCTAAAACCAGTTGCGGTCACGGACCAGACTTCTGCTCACGATCCATTAAATGGATTTATACCTTGTGGCTACTCGCTTTCACAAGCTAGCGAGCTCCGTGTAAAATATCCTGATAGTTATATCGAACAAAGTTTGCAGTCGATGGCCCGACATGTCCGGACATTACTTGATTTCAAAGCCGATGGAGCAATCACATTTGAGTACGGGAACAACCTTCGCGGGCATGCGCGCGATGCCGGGGAGGAAAGAGCTTTTGAAATACCTGGGTTTGTTCCACTATTCGTTCGCTCAAGCTTTTGTCGGGGGCGCGGTCCGTTTCGCTGGGTCTGTTTATCTGGCGCGTTGGAAGATCTTGCAGTAACCGATGCATCAGTGTTAGCCACCTTCCCAAATGACAAACTACTTCACAAATGGATAACTACCGCACAGTCAAAAGTGCCGCTTCAGGGGTTACCAGCGCGATCATGCTGGCTTGGCCTTGGTGAACGTGACCGTTTTGGAAAAATTATGAACCAGCTAGTTCGCGAGGGCCGCTTGAAGGGCCCTATAGCAATATCGCGGGACCATCTAGATTCAGGATCCGTAGCGCAGCCAACGCGTGAGACCGAGGGAATGCGAGATGGATCTGACGCTGTGGCTGATTGGCCATTATTGAATGCGCTTCTAAATGCAGCTAACGGTGCTGATTTGGTCACAATTCATCAAGGCGCAGGGAGTGGGATGGGTGGCTCAATTTCAGCTGGTATGATCATTATAGCCGATGGAACAGATGAGGCAGAAGATCGGATTGGCAGGTGCCTGATCTCTGATCCAGGAATTGGCGTTATCCGCCACGCAGATGCTGGTTACGAGGAAGCTCAAACTACTGCCAAGCTAATGGGCCTCCACTTACCATGAGAAACATTTCAAGTATGCAGTTTTTAGGTGTGCAAAAATAGAGTTGGCACTGCGTCTTACACTTTTTGATCACTCGAACTGTAACGCAGTCAAGCGCAATTGAGATGTTAACTGATGAGAATTGATACAGACTACAATCCAACTCAGCACCACAAATTAGGAGTGTGCAAATGCATTTACGGTGATATTAAATGAAATTGTTTGGGCATTTGCGCACTTATTAAAACAATACAAATACCAACCGAGGTATTTTCTGTAACACATATTCTTTTACTCAAACTTCGAAAAACCAGTTTTACATGGGAGTTTTGCAATGCACCAGTTATGCAAAGTTGCGCGAGCTAACATAAATGGTTAGCTCTCGTGCGTACCAAAAAAGAAACAGTGATCCAGTAAATATCAGATTTTTGATTCGTAATGCTACAAGTGTTCTAGTACCATACATTCCTGGACTATCAGAAGAAACCGTACGGCAACGGTATGTGGTTGACGAAATTTCAAAACTAGGAAGTAATGAAAACCCTCTCGGGGCCAGCCCAACTGTCGCCCAAGCAATAGCTCGCGCACCCTCAAGCGTATCATTTTACCCTGACCCAGACTGTACTGTAATCCGCAACGCAATTGCGGAAACACTAAACGTGCCACCAAACCACCTTGTATTTGGTAATGGCTCGGAAGAAATACTATCTACCTTATGTCACGCCTTCCTCAATGATACGGAAGAAGTCATTTTGTCATCTCCAACATTTTCTGTGTACGCCAATTGCTCCACTGCAATGGGTGCGCACATTATTGATGTCCCGCGCCGAACCGACTTCGCTATTGACGTGGATGCACTCCTCACGGCTTTAACCGCTAAAACCAAATTACTATTTATTTGCAATCCAAATAACCCAACGGGCACGTTGATGGATACAGAGGATTTCGCCCGCCTCACATGGAACCTGCCCTCACAGACCCTCTTAGTAGTTGACGAAGCCTATCACGAATACGCGAGAACAAACCCGGATTACCCGGACAGCCTTGCCACCCTATCTAAGCGGCATTCACCGTGGATTATCCTCCGTACATTCTCCAAAGCCTACGGCCTAGCGGGTGCCCGCATCGGCTACGGAATTTGCTCAAACAATGCAATTGCCAAACAAATAGATTTGCTCCGTACAGCATTTAATGTAAATCATTTTGCGCAAATAGCAGCTCAGGCAGCGTGGGCGGACAATGAGCATGTCACGCGCTCTGTAAATCATAATAATATTCAACGACATTGGCTTATCAATAAACTAACGCACCTGGGTTTAGCACCTGCAGCTTCCTCCACGAACTTTATATTTGTAGATACCGGTCGGGCTAGCAGTGCTATTTGCGAAAGTTTACTAAAACAAGGTGTCATTGTAAAACCGTGGGGGGGGAGATACTCATCCTTCATACGCGTGAGTGTGGGCACACCTAAACAAAACGAGCATTTTATACAAGCACTTACCATGGTATTCGCCCGAAACCCACTTATTGATGCACCATGACCACACCACCTAATTCGACATTATCGCCCACCGCACTTGCACGTAAATTAGTGTCAGAAGGACGACGCAGCGAAGCCGAATTCGTTATAACTAAACTAATTGGCGACAATTTCGGCCTATTAGTGCAAACAACAACAATTAACAATGATTGGACCAGTTTAAATTCAATAAATGGGATGGTGACAACACTGGACGGAAAACAGTTTTTTTTTAAGTTCCATCAAGAAGAAGGAGATGAAGATACACTGGATGAATACTATCAAGCTGAAATACTTGCGAGCGCCGGTCTTCCAGTAGACATGCCCAGTCTGGCCTGTCGCCAACCTGGCCGCCAAATACTTCTCTACTCTTTTCGCCGCAACCCCCAATTATCAGAGTTATGCCTTAACGTTGAGCGTGCAAAAGAATCAGTCAGCGCTCTCTCACTTGAGGCCGCCCAGCGCACTCTAGACCGCAAAGTCGGGCAAGTTTATCGTGCAACCCTACATCAGACAAACGTGAAACATTGCTCTGAGGAATCCATCCACCAATTGTTTTACTATCGGCTAATACATTCAGTTCAAGATGCGGTTTTGGGGGGGCGCTATAGCCGGTTCTATGCAAACCAAATAGTACAACTCCCCGGATTAGCGTTGCCGTGGGACAAATTCGCGAATATGAAATGGGTAATAAACGGAATTCGCTACCAACAATCCCTTTTCGATTTGTTTGAAGAAAGTCTTACCAAATTGGCGCCCGCATATTTAGTACAATGCGGAGCTGTTACTGGTCACGGCGATGCGCACAATGCTAATGTCTGGTTCGTAGGCCATGGTGAGGCGGGTCGCCTAATTCTTTTCGATCCAGCATTCGCGGGAAATCACATACCCGCTCTCCTTGCAGAGGTCAAAGCTACGTTCCACAATATTTTCGCACACCCATTTTGGTTGTATCATCCGGAAGAGGCTCATTCAAGGTACAAAGTAACCATAATCACCGAGGGTGACACGATCAGATTTAGTCACGATTGGCACTTATCACCGTTGCGCGAGTTGTTTTTACTACATAAAACTAATGAGGTGTGGAGCCCCTTAGTATCTGCACTACATAATCGCAATCTACTGCCCAATGATTGGGTTCGCATACTGCGTTGCGCACTCTTCTGTTGCCCAACCCTTGTTACCAACCTTCTTGCAAAGACACCAGCCAGCGGAAATGCAGGTCGATCCCCAGCGATGTCCGCGCTAGCCTTCGCAATTGCTATAATGGCTGGTAGTGAAGCAAGCGACAACGACAAAAACAAAGATATTTTCAGCCAATTTATTGATCAAATAAAACCCTTGACCCGAGGGCACTTACCTAGCCTAAACTTGGGAGCCGCAACGGTAAGCTAGGATTAAATGTTCCACCACGAACTAGCGACCCAATAGTTTCAATGGTTTCAGACATTTGCATATCATCATTGTAGTGTGTCGCTGTCTCCCTAACTTTTATGTGAACCGCCTCAAGTAACTCTGAACTTTTCAGAGGCCGGCGAAAATCGAGGCCTTGTGCCGCCGCTAGCAACTCAATCGAAACGATTCCGCTGGTGTTATTAATCATCTCGCCTAGACGTCGTGCGGCATAAGTTGCCATGCTTACATGATCTTCTTGGTTTGCCGCGGTTGGAATGCTATCAACACTTGAAGGGTGCGCCAAAGCCTTATTTTCTGAGGCTAATGCCGCAGCGGTGATTTGAGCAACCATAAAACCGGATTTAAGACCACTGTTCTCCACAAGAAAAGGTGGAAGACCACTCATGTTACTGTCTACTAAAAACGCAACACGTCGCTCCGAAATTGAGCCTATCTCCGCAATCGCGATGGCAAGAAGGTCCGCAGCTATTGCCACCGGTTCGGCGTGAAAATTTCCGCCCGACAGGACTTCAAGGGTATCCGGAAAAATAATTGGGTTATCCGACACAGCATTGGCTTCGACTTCGAATATAGCAGCACAATGACGGATCGACTCGAGAACAGCACCCATTACTTGCGGCTGACAGCGCAATGAATATGGATCCTGTACGCGTTGTAGATTTGAGCTTGCGCTCCTGATTGAGCTCCCAAAGAAAAGTTTACGAAATGCAGCGCCAACTTCCACTTGTCCTGCATGGCCCCGAACAGTGTGAATCCGATCATCAAATGGAGCGTAGCCACCAAGAGATGCCTCCACAGAAAGTGCACCTGCCATTAGAGCAGCGGAAAACAAGTTCTCAGTGGCAAACAAAGATGTCAGCGCCAGCGCCGTGCACACTTGGGTGCCGTTAATTAGCGCAAGACCTTCCTTAGGACCAAGTACGGCAGGCGTATGACCCGCAATGCTCAGTGCTTCTACGGCAGATACAATCTTACCAAATTGCCTGGCCTCTCCGATCCCAATTAATACTGCAGCTAAATGTGCAAGCGGAGCAAGATCACCTGACGCACCAACCGATCCTTTTGATGGTATGCACGGATAGATCTGATGCCGAATTAAGTCCATTATCATCTGGATAATGTGCCATTGCACGCCCGAATGGCCGCGCGCCAAACCTATAACTTTCAGAATCATCACTAACCGCACCACATCGTCACCAAGATCAGCACCAAACCCTGTGCAGTGTGACAAGATAAGGTTGCGTTGAAGAGCGTTCAGATCCTCATTTCCGATACGGATGTTGGCCAGTTTACCAAAACCGGTATTCACTCCATAGATCGGTCCGCCCATACCAATTAGCTCACCTAGCCGCGTGTGACAGTAGTGGACTGCGTTTCGTACCTGAACTCCAAGTTGAAGTGCACTTGTACTATATAGCAGGTGGCGCAGCTCGGGAAGCGTCACCTTGCCAGGGGAAATTAGTATCCCATCATCAGCTAACTTATTTTGTGTCACTAACATAATTTTGAATTATTACTCATCAATTTTCAAGTCTATCACTACAGCACGGTGTACGCAAGGAAAGAATGTAGGCTTTGTTCCATAGAACTCCAACATGTTCTGGGGCACCATTAGTGCACCACAAAACTTTGGTCTGTCTTCTTCAGAAACTACCAGCATAAAGTAAAGCTAGGCCTCCAGTCCGCCGTCAAGTATATTGATACCCTCCCACAAGCCCTGCAAATACATTGCGCCAAGGGCGCGGTCGTATAACCCATAGCCGGCCCGACCAGATTCACCCCAAATCATGCGCCCAAGATCCGGTCGCGTAAAATATGTAAATTCGGACTCGCTAGGAGCCTGCATAACTTTTCTCATATTAACATCGCCAAAGCGTGATGGATGCGAAACCTCCCTAAAATCGCGTTATCTAGTTCGTCGGACGTCCCGACAATGCCTAAAGTGAATGCGTTGAGCAACACTAAACTCCCACACTATATCTGGAATATCATTTATTTCAAGAGTACCAAGAGAACAAGTGCAAAGTGTCAGTCAATTAGCCGGTCGGTCTACTAGATGTAGAAGTCGGCAAAGTGAATCAACATTAGTAATAATTCTCGGAAGACTCAAGACTGGCCAAGGCG
>Ga0049084_10000103_pt1 | contig 30185 bp, 28 predicted proteins | sample GreLakmeON33MSRF_FD_66720 | JGI IMG/M metagenome (GOLD analysis project Ga0049084, IMG submission 66720) | Freshwater lentic microbial communities from great Laurentian Lakes, MI, USA - Great Lakes metaG ON33MSRF | ecosystem: Environmental > Aquatic > Freshwater > Lake | place: Great Lakes... | reverse complement strand
CTGACTACTGACTGCTGAACTGCTGATCAAGAAACCTGCCAGATTTACGTCACAATTGAGCAGTATTCGGGCTGCATTAATCGCTGCCGAGGCACTTTTTCCCGATATAAGGTGCGATTGCATCGAATAAGTGAAACTATTTATGACTTTGGCCGAAATATGCCTTCATACAATCGGTATTCCTGCAGATAAACCGTACACTTTTTCGACCTGATATAAACCCGGAGATAGCATTGTGACTGAGGGAATAAGTCCTATAGATTTGGTACTGGATGCCAGTGGCACGGCATTGATCGTAATGCTGATTTTACTGCTGCTCTCCATCGTATCCTGGGTAATGATCGTGCAACGTTGGCTCGTGCTTTCATCGGCCGCACGCAATCTGTTGAGTTTTGAGAAGCGTTTCTGGTCAGGCATGGACCTGAGTCAGCTGTATAAAGAAGGCAGTCAGCTGCAGAAGGCAGACAATGTGCAATTAGTCGGCATGGAGAATTTATTTCGTGCGGGCTTTAAGGAATTTATGCGGCTGCGGCAGCAGGCCAGCGTGGACCGCGAGGCTGTTATGGAGGGGGCGCAGCGTGCCATGCGGGTAGCCTTCGCCCGCGAAGAAGAGAAACTGGAAAAGCATCTGGCATTTCTGGCCACGGTCGGTTCAGTTTCGCCTTATATAGGACTGTTCGGAACGGTGATCGGTATCATGAATTCGTTTCTCGGGCTGGCCACCCAGACGCAGGCAACTTTACAGGTAGTAGCACCGGGTATTGCCGAAGCATTGATGGCGACTGCCTTGGGTTTGTGGGCCGCGATCCCGGCGGTGGTGGCATATAACCGCTACTCCACCCGGGTCGAGAGTATTACCAGTAGCTACATTACATTTTCCGATGAATTTTCCAGCATCCTGCACCGGCAGATCCACAGCGATTAACGCAGGTATTTTCGGGCAAATATGGAAATTATAGTTCGCAAAAAACGCAAGCCTATGGCAGATATCAATGTCGTGCCATATATCGACGTGATGCTGGTATTGCTGATTGTGTTCATGGTGACAGCGCCGCTTATGAACCAGGGCATCGAAGTGGATTTACCCCAGGCGAATAATGAGGCATTGGACATAGATGAAAATCTCGAAACTCTGGTGGTGTCGATTACGTCCAACGGAGAGTACTTCCTGAGCCTCGGCGCCACTGGCGAAGATCGACAATCGATAGCGTTGGAAACGATTGGTGTGCAGGTTGGCCAGATCATGAGCGCCAATCCAAGTATTCAGGTATTGATAGAGGGTGATGCGTCGGCGGATTGGGGCGCAATGATTAATTTGATTACAATTTTGCAGCGAGCCGGCGTGACGAATCCGAACTTCATCACCCAGCCGCTCGGTAGCTTGTAAGCTGGAACCAGTTTAAATAGCGATGAAGAGTCCAATCGACAACATTGTCATCTATAACGGCTACCCGCTGTCGATTATCGTGGCGGTGGGTTTTCACGGTCTGCTGCTCGCGTTTCTGCTTTATTTGCAGACCGCTCGCGCGCCTGAGGCTTTGGAATTGGTACAGCCGAGCGTTATCAAGGCGCTGTTTATCGATGAAAACCCGCAGGTAGTGAATGAGAAGAATGTGCAACGGCAACGCCAGGAGCGCACTGAACAGCAACGTGTAGCGCGGGAACAAGAACAGCAGCAGGAACAGCAGGAACAGGAAGTGGCGCAGCTTCAGGAAGCTGAAAAGGCGCGCGAACAGGAGCGGGAACGGGCTGCCCTGGTGGAGCGGCAACAACTCGAGCAACGGCAGCAGGCGGAGAAGTTGCGGCAAGAACAAGAAAAGCGCAGTACCGAAGAGCGGGAACGGCAGCGCGAAGTGGCAGAAGCTGAGCGTGTAAAGCAACAACAGCAGCAGCAACTTGAGCAGGATCGACAGCGCGAAGAGGAAACATCCCAGGCAGCGCAAGCTGAGGCGGCGCGGACCGAGCTGGAACTGGTACAGAGTGCCACTGCGTTGATTCATGAAGAAGTGCGAAAGCAGTGGTCGCGGCCTCCCAGCGCACGCAACGGCATGCGCGTGATCATACAAATACGCATGTTGCCTACCGGCGAGCTGATAGAGACTAAAATTACCCAGACTAGTGGCGATGCAGCATTCGATCGCGCGGCTGAAGTTGCCGTTTACAAGGCCTCACCCTCATTCAGACAATTGGCGGTATTGCCGATTACTATATTTAATGCCAATTTCAGATCGCTTTCGCTGATTTTCCAACCCGAGGATTTACTAAATTGAATATGCGCTGCATTTTCGCTGGAATATTTCTAAGCCTGCTTGCCAATGGCGTGCAGGCTGAATTGAGTATCCAGATTACGCAGGGGATAGATAATCCGATTCCAATCGCGATAGTTCCTTTCTTTTGGCAAGGCGCTGGCGTGTTGGACGAAGACATCGCCCAGATCGTGATGAATGATCTCGAGCAGGTAGGTGAATTCAGAGCCCTGTCGCGCAGCAATATGCTGAGCATGCCGAGCGAAGAGCAGGAAGTGTTCTATAACGACTGGCGCGTATTGGCCCAGGACTATCTGCTGGTGGGCAAGATCGACCGTGCTACCGGCGGCCAGCTGGTGACAGTGCAGTATGAGTTTTTCGATATTAATCGCGAAACCAAACTGTCCGGCGAGATCCTTACGGGATCTGTTACGCAATTGCGCGATATTGCACATACCATCAGTAACGTGGTTTTCCAACACGTGACTGGCATTCCCGGCGCCTTTAACTCCGAGATCCTCTATATCGTCTCTGAGGGAGCAGGACCTGAAAATACCTTGTTCCGTCTGGAGAAGGCGGATTATGACGGTGCCAGAGCGCAGGTCTTGCTGGAGTCAGGCGAGCCGATCATGTCACCGAGCTGGTCGCCTGATGCACAAAGCGTGGCTTATGTGTCATTCGAGACTGACCTGCCACGCATCTATGTGCAGAACCTAAATAGCGGAGAACGGCGCCAGATTACCAATTACCCGAATATCAACAGCTCACCGGTATGGTCCCCTGACGGCTCTAAACTGGCCATGGTGCTCTCCAAGGACGGCAGCCCGGATATATATGTACAAGACCTGTTAACGAATGAGCTGATGCGCATCACCGACCATCCTGCCATCGATACTGAACCGAGTTGGAGCCGGGATGGACGCTCACTTGTGTTCATGTCAGACCGTACCGGACAGCCCCAGATCTACCAAATGGAGCTGGGAGCCAGTTCCTATGACATAGAGCGCCTTACTTATGACTGTTTTCAGTGCGCTAAAGCACAGTTCTTGCCAGATGGTGTAAATCTTGTGCATGTTCGTAGAGAGACCAGACAAGATCCGATGTATCATATAGCTATCATGAATATAGAGACCCTGCGTACGTTCATCCTTACGGATACGTCGCTGGATGAATCACCAACACTTGCCCCTAACGGCAGCATGATTATGTATGCGACCAAGTTTAATGGCCGCGGCGTTCTGGACGCCGTGTCAATTGACGGTCGCGTGAAATTCCGTTTACCATCCACGCAAGGCGATGTACGGGAACCATCCTGGTCCCCGTTGTTGAATTAGCGTGTTTTTACCTAACGTACGAAGTCTGTGGAGGACTAAAGAGTGGCAATGCAAAGCAAGCAAATATTTAAAATCGGGATCCTGGTAGTCGCGCTGTCGGTACTGGCGGCATGTCGATCGTCTGGAGATGCAGAAGAAGCTGCGGACAGTTCATCCGCTTCTGAGTCAGCACGACCAGGTGCGGCATCAACTGCACCAGCTTTATCCCAGGAAGAAATCAGAGCACAAAACGCCCTGCGTCAAACTGTGTTCTATTTCGACTTTGATATCGCTGACTTCAAGGCAGCAGATCGTGACACATTGACGTATCACGCCCGTGATCTGGCAGCCAACCCTAACAAGCGTATCCGCCTGGAAGGTCATGCTGATGAGCGCGGTACTCGTGAATACAACCTGGCGCTTGGCGAAAGACGTGCCAATGGCATACTCAACTATTTGATCGTAAATGGTGCAACTCGCACTCAGATCGAAGTTGTTAGCTATGGTGAGGAGCGACCGGCTCAAACTGGTCAAACCGAACAGGCATACGACCGCAATCGTCGCGTGGAAGTAGTCGCGCGTTAATGCCATGAACAAACTTCTGTGGGTTGTAGTCAGTAAAATCCAGCTCTGCGCATACTTTTGTATGTTCAGTGCGGTGGCTGCAGCTCAGGGAACCGGTGCGATTGTTGAGTCACCTGCGTTTACTCCCGGGCAAGCCAGCAGACAAAGTGCTGCTGCGCCTGCCACGGGGAATAACGATGCAATGTCGCTGTTGCTGGAACAAATTCAGCAATTGCAAACAGAAGTACAGGCCCTGCGTGGGCTTATTGAAGAACAGGGTTTTGAGTTGCGTAAATTGCAACGTGATTCCCTGGCTCGCTATACCAATATGGATGACCGCTTGAGCGCGTTGGAGTCAGCTCCAGCAAGTAACACGGCAGCGCTAACACCGGGTGCTAGCACGATCACTCCAGCCATACCGACAACTACCCCAAATTCTTTGCCTGCGAACCAGCCTGCTGTCACAACCAGCGCAGCTGGCATAAATGCAGGCGCAACTACAGGCGCAACTACAGGCCTAGCTCCGACCGGCTCCGCTGCGGGTCTTGGCACCGCCATACCTGAGCGCACGGCGGTAACCGCGGCTGTTACTGACAATCGAATCAGCACTTTGACGCCTGCGTTGCCACTGCCAGCAGATGCGGCAACTGACTTACCGACCAATTCACCAACTAATTTACCAACTACTGAGCGACCGGATCCATCGCTAGCAGCGGCTAACACCGCTGCTGCCCGCAACAATAGCCGCGGCACATTGCAACCCGCAGTGCTGAGTGAGCAACAGCTGTACCAGATGGCATACGACTCGGTAATCAATAGCAGTTTTGAGCGTTCTATTGCCGAGTTTGATCAATACCTGAATATTTACCCGCAAGGGCGTTTCATCACCAACGCGCACTACTGGAAAGGGCAGGCTTACCTGTATCTGAACCGTTACGAAGAGGCGCGCGCTGCCTATGAAATTATCATCAATCAATTTGCTGATTCACCGAAACTACCCGATGCCATGTACGGATTGGGTCTGTCGTACCAGGGATTGGGCGATATTGACCAGGCACGACGTTTGTTGAATGACATCAAGCGCAGGTTTCCGAATACCGGCGTGGCTAATCTGGCTGATACCCGGTTGTTATCCTTGCAGTAGTGCCTTTTCACAAGAATTCATGCATTTATTAGCAGTATCCGTGGCCAGTATCGTGTCGTAGGCTAACCATGTGCGTTCGCAGTACGAGTAATTCCCATGCTAGATGACAGCTCGCCCGAATCCGGTCTCAGTCTTCGCATCACCGAGATTTTCCACTCCCTGCAAGGCGAGTCACGTACGGTGGGCATACCCACTGTTTTTGTGCGACTCGCCGGCTGTCCGCTGCGCTGCCAGTACTGCGATACCGCGTATGCATTTGAGGGCGGGGCAATCACGTCTCTGCAACAAATCCTCGACACCGTTGCCAGCTATGCTTGCAACTATGTCACTGTCACCGGCGGTGAGCCGCTGGCACAGCCGAACTGTCTGCCTCTGTTACAGGCCTTGTGTAATAGAAATTACAAAGTATCGCTGGAAACAGGTGGCGCTATGCCAATCGACGATGTCGACCAACGCGTGTCTGTGGTGTTGGATATCAAGACTCCTGGCTCCAATGAAGTAGCAAAGAATCGATTCGAGAACGTGTCGCGGTTAAAACCCGATGACCAGGTTAAATTTGTAATCTGTGATCGAACAGACTACGAATGGAGCAAAGCCAAACTGCAACTGCTGGATTTAGCGAGTCGGGTAAACGAGATTTTATTTTCGCCCTCATTCGAACAATTGCCAGCGGCACAATTGGCGGACTGGATTTTACAGGATTCATTACCAGTGCGAATGCAGATGCAGATGCATAAACAGATTTGGGGAACAGTAGCAGGTAAGTAGCTGCTTTTCGTGTGAGGGCGGTTGCGAATTCAACGAGAGAATTGCGATCTTTCACATTTCTCATTGCCAGATGCCGGCAGGATTAATCCAGCTACAGAAAACACGAATTCAAATTTATGTCAGCAGTTGATTCCGCAAAAAAAGCCGTAGTACTCGTCTCCGGTGGCCTTGACTCTGCCACTTGTCTCGCCATCGCTGCCGCGCAAAATTATCGCTGCTATGCGATGAGCTTCAACTATGGGCAGCGTTCCATCAGTGAACTGGTAGCAGCCGAACAGGTCGTAAAGCGGGCGGGAGTTGTCGCGCACAAAATTATTCAGCTGGATATGACTGCCATTGGTGGTTCTGCCCTGACTGATAATTCCATCGCGATTCCAGAGCAGGAGTCCGAGGGAATTCCGGTTACATATGTGCCAGCGCGCAATACTGTGTTCCTCGCATATGCGTTGTCCTGGGCTGAAGTGTTAGGTGCAAACGCGATTTTCATCGGTGTGAATGCGCGTGATTATTCGGGTTATCCAGATTGTCGGCCCGCATATATAGCCGCCTATCAGAAGCTGATCCATCTCGCGACGAAGACTGGAATTGAGGGTGGTTTGATTTCTCTGGAGACGCCACTGATAGATCTCAGCAAGTCTGAAATAATCAAGACTGGTAAACGTCTCGGAGTGGATTTCTCGCTCACGGTATCTTGTTATCAAGCCAATGAAAAAGGGGAGGCCTGCAGTCGCTGTGACAGTTGTCGATTCCGACGGCAGGGATTTCTCGACGCTGAGGTCACTGATCCGACGCATTACCAGTAAAAAGTGGGCTGCATGACTTGTCTTTTTTTGTATTGATAGTACTATGTCGCCCTTTCGCGGGGCGTTAGCTCAGTTGGTAGAGCACCGGGCTTTTAACCTGATGGTCGATGGTTCGAATCCATCACGCCCCACCATTTTTCTCTCCCGCATTAGTCTTCTGAAAATCCAGTGGTTACAGCCGCATACTGATCCTTAAGCAGGTCTTGCAAATGGATGCATGCGTCTGTGTTAAACTGAGGCATCTCGCAAAAACTGTTATAGCGCTATGAAACCAGTAGATTCCAGTCCCGCCACTGTCGATCGGCTCGCCGCCGATACTGTCATCGTGCGTGAATATCTTGATCGTATCGGGCAACCGCAAGTATTGGATGCGGCCGCTGAAGAACAGCTGCTTACGCGCATCAAAACAACGATGCGCGCAAAAAATGCACGGCTCGTTGCCCACTATTATGTGGATGCGAAATTACAGGATCTGGCGGAAAGCACTGGCGGTTTTGTGGGTGACAGTCTGGAGATGGCGCGTTTCGGACGGGAAGTAGACGCGGATATTTTGCTCGTTGCCGGTGTGCGCTTCATGGGCGAGACCGCCAAGATTCTGAGTCCCGAAAAAACTGTATTGATGCCAACGCTCGAGGCGACCTGCTCGCTCGACATCGGCTGTCCAATTGCTGAATTTGCCAGGTTTTGTGATGCGCATCCGGAGCGAAAAGTAGTGGTGTATGCCAACACATCCGCCGCAGTGAAGGCGCGAGCTGACTGGGTGGTGACTTCGAGTATTGCGGTCGATGTAGTAGAGCATTTAATGGGGGCTGGCGAAAAGATTATCTGGGCTCCAGATCGGCATCTTGGTAGCTATATCCAGAAGACTACAGGTGCGGACATGTTGTTATGGGATTCTGCATGTATCGTGCATGAGGAATTCAAGGCTCGTGGTTTGCTCGACATGCGCAAACTTTATCCGGATGCCGCCATATTGGCACACCCGGAATCTCCGGCCGCAGTGCTGCAAATCGCCGATGTAATCGGATCCACTACCCAGATCATCAAGGCGGCTCGCAACTTGCCTAACAAGGATATTATTGTTGCCACTGACAAAGGGATCTTTCATAAATTGCAGCAAGTGGCTCCGGAAAAACGCTTCATCATTGCGCCAACCGCAGGCAATGATGCTACCTGTCGCAGTTGCGCGCATTGCCCGTGGATGGGGATGAATTCCTTGCAGAGGTTGCTGGGCTCACTGGGTGCAATGAGCAATGAAATCCTGGTTGATTCGAAGTTGGCCGAGCGTGCCATGCTGCCTTTGCAGCGCATGCTGGAATTTGCGGCAACCAATCAATTGAAAGTGAGAGGGAAGGCGTAACCAGCGCTTGCCGGCATATAGTGAATTCGGAGGCTGCGAACTACTGATCAGCCGTTAGTATGCGCTGCAACTCTTCAACTTCCTTGATCTTTTGCTGCAGGCGCGCTGCTATCGCTGGTGCTGAACCGTTATCTGATTCCACGCGTAAGGCATAATTCAACTGGTCGCTGGCACTGTGGTAATCACCTATCAAAATGAAATACTCAGCGCGCGCCTGATGCACTTTGCTGATATTGCCTGCCTGACCCTGCACTTCCGCGAGTTTGTACCATAGATGATGATCGTTGGTGCGCACCTGCGTGTGCTTATCCATGAGATCTGCTGCCGCCTCAAAGGAACGTGCGGCGATCAGCGCATCAGCATGCGCCATCGTCAGAGGATGATTGTCAGGATTGATTTCAAGATGGCGCCGCAGGAATTCGATGGCTTGTCCGGGCTCATTCTGTTCGGTAAATATCTCCGCTTGCGTAACCACATAACTGATTCGATTTGGATCTTTACTTAGCAGCGGCGACAGCGTCTCACTCGCCAAAGCGTATTGCTTGTTTTCCTGATAAGCCACTGCCAGTGCATAACGGTTCGCATCCTGCGTGAACGCCGATGTGGCCTCCTGCAACAGGCGCTCGGAAGTGGCGACATGAGCCGCCTTATCGATGGCGTAATGCGCTACCACTCGCGCGCGTTGCACCTGATATTCAAGGTTGTTGCTGTACTCCCGTTGTGGGTAACGAATCGCACGACCACGACTGTCAGCAATGCGCGATTCAGTGACCGGGTGGGATAACAGGAATTCCGGTGGACTCCTGCCGAAGCGATTAATCGTAATCAGGCGTTCGAACAACGCGGTCATGGCATCTGGATCGAATCCGGCGTTGTACATAGTGTCCTGACCAACGCGATCCGCTTCAGCCTCATTGCTGCGACTGAATCGCAGCTGGTTTTCCAGCGCGCGTCCCTGTGCGGCGGCAACTGCCGCGGTACCATGACCGGGGTCCGAAGTGGCCATGATGACCACACTCGCCAGCAGTGTGGCCAACTGCGGAATTCGCGAGGCCTGCGCCTGATCCACCCCGCGGGCGAAATGACGTTGGCTAACGTGGGCAATTTCGTGCGCCATGACCGAGGCAAACTCCGCCTCAGTCTGCGCATTGAGGAATAAGCCGGTATTGACGCCGATAATGCCGCCCGGGGCCGCGAATGCGTTCAATTGTTCGCTGTCGATAATTACGAATGACATCCGGTGATCTTGCAACTGGCTGCGCGAGGCCAGCTTGTAAGTGACACTTTCCAGATAGGAATTGAGCAAGGCATCGGGAATGGTAGGAGCGCTGCGGCGAATCTGACTCAGAAACTGCTGCCCCATCTCATATTCCTGGGTTATTGAAACCGTACCCGAGATTCTGTCGCCAAGGCTCGGCAGGGGCGTCTGCGCCACCAGCATGCCGGGTAACAGGCTGATGCTCAATAGCAGGAGATTATTGCATAGCAGGTTGCGCATAAGGGTTATCTGGGTGCTTATTAAGGTCTTTTCAATGTGCTATTCAAGATACTGTTCAAGGTACTGTTCATGGTGCTGTTCAAGGTGAGACAGTAGACCCAGATTAGCACAAATAATTCCTATTGTTAGGGCGCGTGAGTTGCTATTTCGGCGCACCGGTCCTGTCGTACTGGCCCAGATTAGTTGGGTCTGCGCATAGGCAGGGAACGCCTTAGCGGGTAAAATGCCGATATGGAACTTAAGGTCGATCAAGAGCTGGATTTAAGCGGTTTGGAATGTCCGCTGCCGCTGCTGAAGGCGAAATTAGCCCTCAACAAGCTGCAATCACAACAAATCCTGAAGGTGGTAGCAACCGATCCGGGCTCTGAAAAGGATTTTCACCTGTTTGTGCAGCAGAGTAATCACCAGATCCTGGATTTTCAGAAAAATGACACTGCCTATTTTTACTGGATCAGGAAAGGCTAGCTGGCATTGGACAGCTTGGCTTGCAGTTGCAATAAACAAGGATCAGTTTCCATCCCAAGAAAAAGTTGCTCAACGATTTCTTTGACCGCTATTGCCATGACGAAGAATCCATCATGCTGGTGGTCTTGCTGGTTTTGGTTGATCATCTCTCTGTGTGTTAAAGTCGCTGTGTTAAAGTCTACAGCGTATTGCGAATGAAGGAATCCCATGTCCGCTTTAATCAAAGGTAGCACTCCGCTAACGGGTAGTATTGTTGCTATCGTCACTCCGATGCTGAGTGATGGTGCGCTGGATCTGCCTGCGTTTAATCGTCTGCTCGACTGGCATATTGAATCAGGCACTGATGGCATTGTGGTGGTTGGCACCACAGGTGAGTCGGCGACGCTGACCACAGCAGAGCATTGTGATTTGATTGCGCATTGTGTCGAGTACGTGGCGAAGCGCGTGCCGGTGATAGCCGGAACCGGTTCCAATAGCACTGAAGAAGCGCTGTTCTTTACTGACTCTGCCAGGGAGCACGGTGCGGATGCCTGTCTGCTCGTTACTCCTTATTACAACAAGCCTTCCCAGGAAGGTCTTTACCAGCATTTCAAACTCATCGCTGAAACCATCGACATTCCCCAGATTCTGTACAACGTGCCAGGCCGTACCGCCTGTGACTTGAAAATAGAGACTGTAGAGCGTCTGGCCGGTCTGAAAAATATCGTCGCCATCAAGGATGCAACCGGGGATGTAGCGCGTGGCAAGGAATTGATCAAGCGCTGCGGTGATCGCCTGGCGGTGTATAGCGGTGAAGACGCGATCTCCCGCGAACTGATTCTGGCTGGAGCAGCTGGCACCATCTCCGTAACTGCCAATGTGGCGCCAGTACTTATGGCCAGGATGTGTGCACTGGCGCTGGCAGGGGATGCAGCCGCCGCCGCCGCGGTCGATGCCAAATTGGCACTGTTGCATCAGCAGCTGTTTCTGCAGGCGAATCCGGTTCCTGTGAAATGGGCGTTGCAGCAAATGGGGCGGATCAAAAGTGGTATTCGCTTGCCTTTGGTGGAGCTTGACCAGCAGTATCACGTCCAAGTACTGGAAGCCTTGGCTCAGGCAGGCATACACATGTCTGCGGCCGCTTAACTTTTCTTCGAGATACCTATTTAGAGATACCTATATTAATGCGTAGACAACTGGTTTTTGCATTGCTGCCGTTATTGTTCACTTCCTGTAACTACCTCACTGGGGACAATGGCATGTTTCGGGATCGCGGTGCCGACTACCGTGAGGCCCAGGTACTGCCTCCCATGGTGGTGCCGTCCGAACTGGACAGTTTTACCCTCGATCAATTGTATGTCGTGCCCGAAGCGCTCCCGGTCAATCCGGTGGTATTCGACCGTGTTCCATTACCGAAACCAATCGAAACAGGTGGCCGCGAAGGCGTGATAATTCAGTCTATCAATGACAGTCGCTGGATAATTATTGATGCGACCCCGGCGCAGGTCTGGCCCCTGATTCGAGACTATTGGACGCAGCTGCAGATTGCACTTGATTATGAAAATCCTGGCAGCGGCATTCTGGATACGGCCTGGGTCGAAGTGGACTCTGATCTCGAAACCAGGCACAAATATCGAGTGCGGATTGAGCCAGGTCTGCATTCCGGTTATTCCGAAATCTATGTGATCCATCTGGAAAACCTGCGCAGTGATCCGACTCCGGTGATTATCAACTGGCCGATTGTATCCAGTACAGCAGAGCGGGAGCGGCAGATACTGGACTCGCTTTCGCAATATCTGGCCGATCGCAATGATATCTATCAGGCCTCCTCAGCCAGTTTGCTGGCAGGCAGCATTGAAACTGCGCGCAAGGCAAACCTGATTGAAACTGCAAGCGGCGACCAGGTGCTGCAGTTGCGCCTTGCCTATGATCGCGCCTGGGTACTGGTTCGATCTGCGCTGGAAGAAGCGAATATCGCCATCCTCGAGAGTGATCGCGAACAGAAATTTATCAACGTGAAATTTTCTCCACAGGAAACTGACGAAGCGCCAGGTTTTTTCGGCCGAATATTGGGTCGTGGCGATAATGACGCGGGCGAAGGGTTGGATTTTAGTGTGAAATTTCTCGAAACCGGCACTACGGTAGACGTGATTGCGGAAAGTGGCGAAAACTCCCCCGAGGCTGTACTCCTGCAGAAAGAGTTGTTGCAATTGATCAACGACAATCTTACCTGAGCAGTAGCGCAAAAAACTCATGGATATGATTGTAACTCTGCTGGCTCTGTTGCTTTTGTTCGGCGCGACAGCGGCGCTGTTCTTTGTGCTGCGTCAGGCACAGATTGCACGCCTCGCCGAAGCGACCGTCACGGCACGCCTCCAGGCCAGGGAAGCAGAGCTGGCCAATCTGCAGCAGCAATTAATCAGTTTGCATTCCCTGCGCGAAGAAAACGCCTCATTAAAGACCCGCCTCACTCTCGAGCTGCAACAGTTTGAGCAGAAGCAAACGTTGCTCAATGATTCCAAAGAACAACTCTCCGTTGCATTCAAGAATATCGCGAACGAAATTTTCGAAGACAAGAGTAAAAAATTCGCCAGCACCAGCAAGGAAAGTCTGGCGATGGTATTGAATCCATTGCAGGAAAAGATTCTGTCGTTCGAAAAAAAGGTGGAAGAAACCTATCAAAAAGAATCCAACGAACGCTTTTCCCTGGCCAAAGAAATCAAGAATCTGCAAGAGCTGAACAGCAAGATCAGTGCTGATGCAGTGAACCTGACCAACGCACTGAAAGGTGACAACAAGGCGCAGGGCAACTGGGGTGAATTTGTACTTGAGTCCTTGCTGGAGAAATCCGGACTGGTAAAAGGTCGTGAATATGAAGTGCAGGTAAGTCTCAAAGCCGAGGACGGCGGTAAATCACAGCCGGACGTGGTGGTGCATTTGCCGGAATCCAAGGACATCATCATCGATTCCAAAGTGTCTTTGAAAGCCTGGGACGCGTATGCGTCTGCGGCGGAAGACACAGAACGTGTGAATCAGCTGAAGCTGCACCTGAACTCTATTCGACAACATATAAAAGGTCTCTCCGCCAAGGATTACCAAAATCTGGCCGGAGTTAATTCGCTGGATTATGTGTTGCTGTTTCTGCCCATAGAGGCAGCCTTTTCGATGGCATTGCAGCACGATCCTGAGTTGTTTCAGTTCGCATTCGAACGCAATATTATTTTTGTCGGCCCGACCACACTGCTGACAACACTGAAGACCGTGCACAATCTGTGGCGTCTGGCGCAGCAAAGCCAGAACGCGGTGGAAATAGCCGAGCAAGCCGGACGTCTGTATGACAAGTTTGTGGCATTTGTAGCTGACCTGGATGAGATTGGCGCGAAGATCGATGCCAGCAAGAAAAGCTTCGACAAGGCTCACAATAAACTGCAATCCGGCACGGGCAATCTCATCAAGCGTGTGGAAACATTGCGCAAGCTAGGCGCGAAAACTTCCAAGAAACAGAATACAGATCGTCTCAATTCGGCGCTCGATGCTGATGTGCCGGCGGCCGCCAACTTGCTTCCAACTGCGGTCGAGAACGACGATGACGAGTCGGACGACTAGTTCCGTTCAGGACTTCCTTGCTTGTGAAACACCTGCTGCCTGGTTAGATGCTGCGCTCGCCCAACAAGCGCTATTGCTGATTGATCACGCCAACTGTGAGAAAAAGGCGGCTGCCGGTGCTATGCATCTATTGTATCGCTATACCAGCAAGACCGATTTGCTGCATAAAATGTCCCAGCTGGCGCGCGAGGAGTTGTTGCATTTTCAGCAGGTGGTGGAGTTGATGGCGCGGCGCGGAGTCAGTTATATCAGATTGAGCCCCGCACGTTATGCCGGAGCACTGCGAGCGCAAATAGCGACCGGTGGCAATGAGCAGTTAACTGATACCCTGATCGTTGGCGCATTTATTGAGGCACGCTCATGTGAGCGGTTTGCGAAACTGGCGCCATTGCTGGATGCGGAGTTGGGACACTTCTACAAAAGTTTACTGCGCTCGGAGTCGCGGCATTGTCAGGACTACCTGAGCTTGGCACAGTTATACAGCAAGCAATCGATAGCAAAAAGAGTTGCTGAATTTGCCACGCTGGAAGCCAGTCTGATATCCACGCCTGATCCGGAGTTCCGGTTTCACAGCGGGGTTCCGGTTTAGGGTCAGCGCGCGCAGCTCGTCGGCGGGGTCAGGTTAGACCCCAGCCGCAATTCCATTTGACGCAACTGGTCACAGGGAATGTTGTTATTTCCGAGTAGTGAAACTGTCACGAGACTCGGTATATTCAAGAGCGGACCAATATCCGAGATCTGGTTATTTACCAGATTTAAGCCGCCGAGTTCAGTCAGGCCTTCCAGTGGCGTAACATTTGAGATGCTGTTATTGGCCAGGTCGAGAAATCGCAACTTGCCCAGTTGTTCGATATTTTCCAGATCATCAATCTCTGAATCGGCGCATGACAGCTTCGTTAGCTCGCCGGCATTGGTGAGTGACTGCTGGCGCAAGGCCAAATTGATACAACCCTGCAGATCGGCATCGGTAACGATGTCGCGCGCGAGACGTCCATCGGGGTCATACACGGCCTGATTGTTCACTGATACCGTAAATGGTGTGGCGCAGGCTGGCAAACCGCTAACAGTGAACAGTATGAAGAACAGCTTGAAGTGCTTGAATGTCATAGGATATCAGACCCTATTTGACTGCTTAAATCGACCAATTTCGATTATTTAGCACAGCTTTGACCGTGGCCGCATGAGAGAGTTTCGGCCTGTGTTGCGGCTGGTATTTCCAATTTATCCCAGTTAGTATGCGCAACAAATTAGCCCCTGCAGTCACACCACTGATTCTGGAAATGCATCCAACACGTCCAAGGAACTACCTATGAAGTTGTCTATCATTCTATCCAAACCAGTTCGCCAATTGTTGTTGGCTTGCTCCTTACTGCCATTCATGACCCAGCTTGCGGCTCAGTCCAGCGTTGATCTCACCAGCGAAGATAACCAGATTGCCTATGCTATCGGTGTCAATATTGGCCAAAATATTGCTTCACAGGGGCTGTTGGAAGATATCGATGTGAATACTTTCATGGTCGGCTTGCTGGATGCTGTCAGCGGCGAACTGAAAATGACTGAAGAGCAGATGATGGCAGCCATTCAACTATTTCAGCAAAAGATGACTGCTGCAGCCGAGTCAGAGTTGGCGGATAACATGGCAGCGAGTGAGGCTTATCTTGCGCAGAATGGTCAGCGCAGCGGTGTCGTCACGCTGGCGTCTGGTTTGCAGTATGAAATTTTGCAATCTGGACCCACTGATGGCGCGATGCCTGCTGTGACTGATTCCGTGCTGGCGCATTACCACGGCACTCTGACTGATGGCAGCGTATTCGACAGTTCAGTAGATCGCGGCGAGCCTGCACAGTTCGGTTTGTCACAAGTGATATCCGGTTGGACAGAGGCTCTACAGCTGATGCGAATAGGGGACAAATGGCGTCTGTTCATTCCACCAGCAATGGCCTATGGTGAAGCATCACCCACCCCGGCTATACCACCGAATTCAGCGCTGATCTTCGATGTTGAATTGCTGGAAATTCGCTAGCCGCAAGTAACGGGATATCTGCTTCGCAGATTCTGCGCCGATGATCCAATCAAATTTTATTGACGGACTGCTGGAGTTTCTTCAGCAGTCTCCCACTCCCTTCCATGCTGTAACACAATTGTCTGCGCGCTTTGCCCAGGCCGGGTACACCCAGCTGCATGAGGGGGATGCCTGGCAACTGCGCAGAGGTGGCAAATATTTCGTACAGCGCAATGGCTCTGCCTGTATCGCCTTTAAAACAGGCACTGAATCCTTGCTTGAACACGGCCTCCGCTTAAGCGGTACCCATACCGACAGTCCCTGCCTGAAACTCAAACCGAATCCAGTCGTGCGCCGCCACAGTTACGTGCAGTTGGGCGTAGAGGTTTATGGGGGTGCTTTGTTGCACCCCTGGTTTGATCGTGATCTCTCCATGGCTGGCCGGGTAAATTACCGCAACAAGCCTGGGCAGATAAGTTCGGTACTGCTGGATCTGTGTGAACCAATTGCATTCATTCCTTCCCTGGCCATTCATCTTGATCGTGAAGTGCATGAAGGCCGTGCCCTCAATCGGCAAACAGAATTGCCACCGGTAATCCTGCAGTTGAAGGAGGACGGTGTATTCGATTTCGAACGCTTTCTATTGACCCAGATTCAAAAACAAAAAGGCCACGAGACTGCGAGTCAGATATTGTCACATGAGTTGTCACTGTATGACACGCAGCCACCTGCGCTGGTCGGACTGCACAAGCAATTTATCGCGGCTGCGCGCCTCGATAACTTGTTAAGTTGTTACACGGCCGCGATCGGCTTGTTGGATAGTGCGGATGCTTACACCAGTGTGCTCGTGTGCAATGATCATGAGGAAGTAGGCAGTGCATCGACATCCGGAGCGCAGGGGCCGTTTCTGCGATCGGTGCTCGAGCGAATCATCACTGCAGAGTGTGCAGATGCTGACGCATTCGAGCGGGTGATCCACCGGTCAGTCATGTTGTCGATCGACAACGCTCACGGGGTACACCCAAACTACGCCGACAAGCACGATGCGCAACACCAACCGTTGCTCAATGCCGGTCCGGTAATCAAGGTCAATGCCAACCAGCGCTATGCCAGCAATAGCGAATCTATCGCCTTCTTCAAATCAGTATGTGACAGAGTAGGCGTGTCGCATCAATCATTTGTTATGAGATCAGACCTTGCCTGCGGCAGCACCATCGGCCCGCTGACGGCATCCGAGCTCGGCATCAACACAGTTGATATTGGGCTGGCCACATTCGGCATGCACTCGATACGCGAACTGGCCGGGGCTGAAGATGGGCCGGCGTTGGCGCGAGTAGTGAGTGCATTTTACCAGCGCTAATTCGGCGATCTGGTTCGTTGTTGTTTCAATTCCCTGATCAGAAATCGTATTGGATTCAGATTTGCCATTATCGCGTCTGTGCAGGGCAGGTTTTCATTGGTAATCAGACTCGCGAGCAATTCCGCGCTGAACGGGCAGGTTGCCAGGCCATTGGAGCCGTGCGCGACATTGACATACAGTCCTGGGTAATAGAGCGCTGCAGCCAGAGTGTCGGTGGCCGCGAACCGGTGTCTGGCATTGCGACCGAGTGCCGCCAGTGCTGCCAAGGTGGCGGCCCGGTCAGCGAGGCGTCCGACCACCGGAAACCGGTCGCTGCTGTTACAACGCATGGCAACAAAGTTCGCGGTAATGGTCTGGTCGAGCACATCCTGCTCCATAAAATTCAGCGCGGCCCCACTGAGGTTGGCCAGGTCGTCAGCAGCGAAGGCTTGCGTGTCGCCGTCCGTGGTCGCGTAACTCGCCGCCAGCGTATGCACACCCGAATTGGTCGCCGGGAATATTGTGCGTGTACCATTCACCACCGTGCTCAGGTGCCCACTACGCGGCGACTCAGCAACTTGCGTAATTTGGCCGCGTACGTCATGCAGTGGCAGATAATCACACTGGCCCAAAGCTCGCGCCGCGCTGCCGTTGGCAATAACCACGATATCCCCACTGTAGTTTGCAGCCGTCGTGCAGACCTCCCATGTCCCGATATCTCCAGGCAGAATCGCGCTGACAGCGCAGTCAGTAAGCAGGGTGATGGCGGGATGCTCCAGATAGCTCGCACACAGGGTCGCTGCTTGTAACCAGCCACCAAGGGGTAGCCACCAGCCGTCCGCCCTGAGCTCCAGACCGGCAAGCGTGCCCGCCTGCGCGCGGCTCACTGCCGCAATAATTTGGGGCGAATAGATAGTGGCCAACGCAGCACTTGCAAGCGGATTGCCGCGATTGAGTGCGCCTGCGAGTTGCACGACGCCGGTCGGATGCCAGCTGATATCTGCGCCAGTCTGCAGGTAACTGAACTGCCGATTGGCAAATACAAATGCCTGCGTGAAAAATTCGGCGACAGCATCCGCCTGCTTGAACAGGCGACAACGTAATGCCATCTGCGGAATGGCAGCTGCGCCAGACGCTGCTCGCGGTCCGCGTTCCAGCACTGTCACGCGCCAACCGCGAGCGGCCAGACTGCGCGCAGTGCTGCAACCAGCGAGGCCAGCACCTATAACGATTGCATGACCCTGGGTAGCCGGCGCGACAGCCGCTGGCAGCCGCAGCCAGGGTGCATCCGCATAAAAGTCTTTTATGCTTGCTGCTTTGACAGCGGGCTCCTCCGGCTGGGTCAAGGTCGCATATAACATCTCACGCTTGCGCCCAAACCCCGGCAATTTCTGCACAGAAAAACCGGCAGCGGCGAGTTTCTGCCTGACAGCGCCTGCAACAGAATAGGAACTGACAGTAGTGCCATGGCTGCTCAGTGCCGCAATGCGAGCGAGCAGTTGCGGCTGCCACAGCTGTGGATTGCGTGCTGGACTGAATCCGTCCAGGTACCAGCAGTCTATGTGGCAGTGGGCGAAAGCGGCGGTTGCTGACAACTGCGCACTCGCATCACCGTAGTAGAGATCGAGGATGACGTTGGCGGCCAGTTGCAAGCGATGACAGCCCGCCGTGTGGTCAGGATATTGTTGCAGCAGTCGCTGACTAATTTCGGCGCAATCCGGCCAGCGCCCATGCAGTCTGAGCATGTCGGCGTGAGTTAAGGGATGCTGTTCAAATGCGATGTAGTGCAGTCGACTGTCCTGCGTGGGCAGTTCCTGCCACAGGCGCAGGGTCTGCATGAAATTCAGGCCACTGCCGAATCCAAGTTCGCCGATAGTGAACCGACTGCCAGGTAGCAGAGACTGCCAGCGTGAGCGCAGCCGGTTCCCGTCAAGAAATACATGCCGACTTTCCCCCTCGGCATCATCACGGGAAAAGTACACATCGTCATAGTCGATGGCATAGGGCATGCCATCGTCACGCCATTCCAGATTGGCATTCGTGATTTTCATAGGGCAGGGCACAAGCGCTCACTGGGTGATTCGGGTCGTCCGCGCAGCCTACTACACCTCTGATGAGTTCGTCTTATGAGTTGGTCTGATGAGTCAGGCGCAAGTTAGCCAGCGGTAGCGAGTTCGTGCGTGAAACATTGCCTGGTGCGGCGGGGGCGATGCGCGTGGAAGTTCTCCATGGAATTGCTGCTCTCGGTTCAATTCGCAGCCGGGAATAGGGTAGACTACGTCCTTTTTGCGGTACTCGTGCCGCCCTGACTTTGCCTCCGGAATTGTAGCCGTGAGCAGGTTGCGGGCGGTCGCACAGGAATAGGCAAGATGCTTGAAATCAATGCGCAATTGACCAAATTAAAGGATTTGAAAGCCCGTACCGATGGCCTTCGGGGGTATCTTTGACTTCGGCACCAAGCAGGAGCGTCTAGCCGAAGTCGAGCTGGAGCTGGGTGAATCCGGTGTATGGGACAAGCCCGAGTATGCCCAGGCCCTGGGCAAGGAACGAGCTGATCTCGAGATCATCGTGCGCACCATAGAGCGAATGTACTCCGGTATCACGGAAGTACAGGAATTGCTAAGCCTCGCGCAGGAGGAATCGGATCAGGGTTTGTTCAACGCGGCCAATACTGACCTCGCAGGACTCACTGCCCAGCTGGAGAGTCTGGAATTTCGGCGCATGTTCTCCGGCGCGCTGGACGCAAACAATGCATATCTCGATATACAGGCAGGATCAGGCGGCACCGAAGCCCAGGATTGGGCCGAGATGTTGCTGCGTATGTACCTGCGCTGGGGTGAGGCCAAAGGCTTTACCTGTGAACTGGTCGAAGTATCGGGAGGCGAAGTCGCAGGCATCAAGAGCGCGACTATTCATCTCAGTGGCGAGTATGCATTCGGCTGGCTACGCACCGAGACTGGCGTGCATCGTCTGGTGCGTAAATCTCCATTTGATTCCGGCAATCGACGGCATACATCATTTGCCTCGGTCTTCGTTTCGCCGGAAATCGATGATGAGATTGAAGTAGAACTGGATATGTCCGACGTGCGTGTTGATACTTACCGCTCCAGCGGTGCCGGTGGCCAGCATGTCAACAAGACGGATTCCGCCGTGCGCCTCACCCACGAGCCGTCTGGCATCGTTGTGCAGTGCCAGAACCAGCGTTCGCAACACAAGAACAAGGACATGGCGATCAAGCAATTGAAGGCGAAGCTGTACGAACTGGAAGAATTCAAGCGCAGGGAAGCGGCCCAGACCGTGGAAGATTCCAAGGCCGATATAGGCTGGGGCAGCCAGATTCGTTCCTACGTGCTGGACCAGTCACGCATCAAGGACTTGCGCACCCATGTCGAAGTGACCAACACCAGTGCAGTACTGGATGGTGATCTCGACAAGTTTATGGAGGCCAGTCTGAAAATGGGGCTGTAGTAGGTAGCGCAAAATCATCCTGAAAAAAATTGCGATATAAAACCTGAATCACTCACAGAAAAATGGAAATTATGACTGACCAGCAACCACACGACCCGCTCCTGCATGCTGACGATAATAAACTGATCGCATTGCGGCGCGAGCGCCTGACTGAAATTCGGGCTCTGCGAGTGGCATTTCCCAACGACTTCAAACGAGAGCACACAGCGGCGCAGCTGAATGGCCAGTTTGGTGCTCTGGAAAAAGCGGCATTGGCGGAGCTGGCACCGCAGGGGATTGTGGCGGGGCGTATCGTGCGTTCGCGGGGTCCGTTCATCGTTATCCAGGATGGCACGGACCAGATTCAGCTGTATATGAACAACAAGGCTTTTCCACCTGCCGAGGCGGAGGAGCTGAAGGCGCTCGATCTGGGTGACATCATCGGCGTAGAAGGAACGGTGTTTAAAACGGACAAAGGCGAGTTGACTGTACGCGCCAGCAGATTCCGGTTATTGACCAAATCCCTGCGCCCACTGCCGGATAAACACAAGGGTCTTACCGATACCGAATTGCGTTATCGACAACGCTATGTGGATTTAATCGTCAACGAAGCATCGCGCAAGTTGTTCGAGACGCGTTCGCGTATCGTGCGTTGCGTCCGCAACTACTTCGAAAACCTGGGTTTTATGGAAGTGGAAACACCCATGATGCAGATCATCCCCGGTGGTGCTACTGCGCGACCGTTCGTGACCCATCACAACGCGCTCGATCAAGACATGTACTTGCGCGTCGCGCCAGAGCTGTACCTGAAGCGTCTGCTCGTAGGCGGCTTTGAAAAAGTCTTTGAGTTGAATCGCAGTTTTCGCAATGAAGGCTTGTCGACGCGTCACAATCCGGAATTCACCATGCTGGAGTTTTATCAGGCCTATTCGCGCTACCAGGATCTGATGGATCTGACCGAAGATATGTTTCGTAAGCTCGCGCAAGAAGTCATGGGCAAGACTACAATTGAGTATCAGGGAACCGCCATCGACTTCGGTAAGCCCTTCGCGCGCGTCACAGTGGTCGCGGCGATCAAGCAACATTGCCTGGTAAAGGACGATGCGCCATTCCAGTCCCAGGTCGGATTGGCCGCATTGGCGGAAAGTCTGGGAGTGAAAGTGGACAAGGCATGGCCAACTGGCAGGATGTTAATGGAGATATTCGACCAGAAAGTCGAAGCACAATTACTGCAACCCACCTTCATTACCGAATATCCGATTGAAGTATCGCCGCTGGCACGCCGTAAGGATTCGAATCCGCAGGTTACCGATCGGTTCGAGTTAATAATCGCCGGGCGTGAGCTCGCGAATGGGTTTTCAGAATTGAATGATCCGGAAGATCAGGCCGAGCGCTTTCGCATGCAGGTTGAGCAAAAGGATGCCGGTGACAATGAGGCAATGCATTTTGATGAAGACTATATCACCGCACTGGAATACGGTATGCCACCAGCGGCCGGCGAAGGTATAGGTATCGACCGACTCGTAATGCTGTTCACGAATGCCGCCTCTATCAAGGATGTATTATTGTTTCCGCACATGCGCCCGCAGCACGATGAGCACAGATAGCAGGACCGATCCCCGCGCAATACAGCTTGATGCCTCCTGGAGCCACCTCCTGCAGGCTGAATTCGACGCAGTCTATATGCAGCAACTGCGGCAATTCTTGTTGCAGGAGAAACAGCAGGGCAAACACATCTACCCGCCAGGACCGGAAATATTCCACGCACTGAATGTGACCAGCTTCGACAAGGTGAGAGTCGTTATACTGGGACAAGATCCCTATCACGGTCCCGGCCAGGCGCACGGCCTGTGTTTTTCCGTCAAGCGCGGCATTCCGGTGCCGCCATCACTGCTCAACATCTACAAGGAACTTGCAGCTGATTTGGACTGTGTGCAACCGGACCACGGCTGCCTCGATTACTGGGCGGAGCAGGGCGTATTGTTGTTGAATGCAGTGCTTACGGTCGAGGCGGCGCGCGCCGCTTCGCATCAGGGCAAAGGCTGGGAGCGCTTCACTGATCGCATCATCGAACACCTGAACTCGCAACGTAACAATCTGGTGTTTATGCTTTGGGGTGCCTATGCCCAGAGAAAGGGTGCAATGATTGATCGACAACGGCATCTGGTGCTGGAATCAACCCATCCATCACCACTGTCAGCGCATCGCGGATTTTTTGGTAATCACCATTTCTCCCGCTGCAACGCTTACTTGTTAGCCCATGATATAAGTCCAATAGACTGGCAATTACCGGCATTGAAACCATGAAGAATGAAAATTGCCTGATCGTCGGGGCGAGTCACGCTGGTGTGAGTCTGGCCTTGCAATTACGCAAGGAAGGATGGACTGGTGCAATTCAACTCATCAGCGCCGAGAGCGAATTGCCATATCACCGTCCACCATTGTCCAAGGACTTTCTTGCTGGTGCCAAGACAGCGGATAGCATTCGTTTGCGCCCTGAGCAGGCTTACAGCGATAACGCCATAGAACTATTGTTGAATACCGAAGTAACTGCAATCGACCGCGCGCGCCAGGTCATTCGCTTGAATAACGGCCAGAGTCTGGGCTATGCCAAGCTGGCGCTGTGTGTCGGTGCGCGAGTGCGCAAACTGCCCATCGCAGATCGACATGCGAATATCTTTTATATACGCACACTGGATGATGTGACAAGGCTTTCGGCGCACGTGCAGTCTGGCAGGCGCGCCCTGATAATCGGCGGCGGATATATCGGCCTGGAAGCCGCGGCGCAAATGATACAGAAACGCCTTGCAGTAACTGTTCTGGAAGCCTCAAGTCGAATCCTGGGCCGCGTGGCCGCTCCGATCCTCTCCGATTACTATTCTGCATTACATGCCGCTTATGGTGTGGCAATCCACAACAACGCGATTGTCAACGCCATCGTCGATAACGACCACTCCAGTAAAGTGTTCTACAACAATGGCAGTGAGATCGAAGCAGACTTCATTATCATAGGCATAGGCATCGCACCAAACATTGCGCTCGCTGCCGAATCCGGATTGCAGGTTGGCGAGGGCATCGTGGTCAATGAGTTCGCGCAGACCAGCGACCCGAACATATATGCCGCAGGCGACTGCACCGAACATCCGAGCGCACTCTACCAACGCACGCTGCGGCTGGAATCCGTGCAGAACGCCAACGACCAGGCCCGCATCGCGGCCGCCAGCATCTGCGGCAAAAATATTTCCTACGACAGCGTGCCGTGGTTCTGGTCAGATCAATACGCGATCAAATTACAAACGGCAGGCATCAACACCGGCTACGACTCTGTAATAGCTCGTGGCGACACCAGCAACGCCTCCGGCAGCGGCTTCGTCCTGTTCTACCTGAAAGATGGCAATCTACTCGCCGCCGACTGTATTAATCGCCCCAAGGAATTTATGGCCAGCAAGCAAATCATTCGCAGCGGCAAGTCAATAGATCAGCAATTGTTAATAGATGAAGCTATCGATCTAACGAAATTGGTTTGAACATTGCGAATGAGGGATCGGCTAAAAGGGTTTTGCAAAAGAGTTCGAAGGGCGCGATTAAAGCAAGCCTTTCAAAGTAAAATCAGAAGTGAAGCTGCAAGAATAAAAACAAGCAGGGGGCTACTTTCCCCGATAAACACACCCGCTGGTACAAGTTTCCCGAATCTCCACCTCATCCAACTCCGGTAAAATCGGCGACAAGCGCTTCCATATCCAGCATGCTATGTTCTCACTGGTAGGATTCTCCAGCCCGGCAATCTCATTCAGATAATAATGATCCAGTTGCTGATAGATTGGAGCGAAAGCCGCCGAGATATCGGCAAAGTCCATCACCCAGCCAGAATCAGATCCGACCGCGCCAGCAACAGTAATCCTGACTACAAACGAATGTCCGTGCAGGCGGGCGCATTTATGCAGCGCCGGTACCTGGGGCAGGCGATGCGCCGCTTCGAAAGTAAATTCCTTGAAAATTTTCACGAGCTGGCAAGGGTCCACAAGCAGGGGCTAAATTAAGGCAAAAGATACTACCGACAGTCAGGAAGTATGTACAGCCCGGCGACGACTCCCTGCCGGAAACAGCGGAACTTTATATATGGTGCTTATGGCATATAATGCCGCAGCAGCTCAAAACTCAACAACATCATAAAGAGCCGTACATCACGGCCGCGCACGCAATGTAGGTTATGTCCACACCGACCCTGCTCAAGTCCCTTCAGCGTTTCGCTGCCCAAGGCAAGCGCATGCCAATATTGCTGGGCACATTCGGCACACTATTCGTGCTGTGGCTGCAGATCGATGCTCCCGGCTTCGTTTACAGTGCCCTGGAACGGCTGGAATATCTGGTGTATGACGCCAGGCTCTCGGTCATGCCAAAGACGCTCAAATCACCAGCGAATAAAATCGTCATCGTTAACCTCGATGAGCGCAGTCTGCAGGTGGAAGGGCAGTATCCCTGGAATCGCATCAAGGTCGGGCAGCTGACGGAGAAACTGCGCGATGCGGGTGTGTTGGTAGTAGGTTTCGATTTTACCTTTCCAGAACCTGATCGCAATATCCGGGACTTGCTGGAACCGATCGATCTCACCAGCCTGGATAGCAGCTTCAACGCAACGCTCGAGCTGATCGAACCACAAATAGATTCAGATCAGTATTTCGCCAACGTTATGCAAAGCGGTATCGATACTGTGCTCGCCATTAATTTCGATCCGCAGTCCACGGCGGCCTATAACGAATTGCCTGCATCCATCGTCGATATCCGTGCCGATCTGGCTGCGCGCATTACAGTGAATGAAATGACCGGTTTCACCGGCAATCTTGCAGTTTTGCAGGATGCAGCTCAGGGTAATGGCAGCATGAATCAGCAGCCCGACGAGGACGGGGTAGTAAGGCGCGTGCCTCTCATTGTCCGCTTCGGTTCGGAATTGTTTCCCACGCTCTCGCTGGAGATGATCCGTGTCTATAATTTCCTGGAAGACTACGAATTGGTGACCCAGACTTACGGCGATCAGGATGTTGTAACAGCTGTGCGCATCGGCAAGGGTGCCGGTGCCTTCGTTATTCCTACCGATCGCAGGGGGCAGGTCAACGTACCCTTCGTCGGTAGCTCGTCCCTTGGCAATAACGAGAACTTCCCCTATATATCGGCGACGGACGTGTTGCGCGATAACCTGAGTGCGGAGGAGCAGGCAGCTTTGCAAAATGCACTGGTCCTGATCGGCACCAGTGCGCCAGGCCTGGGAGATCTGCGCGCTATGCCCTTGCAGTGAATCTACCCCGGGGTTGAGGTGCACGCGAACATGCTGAATGCACTGTTGAATTCGGTAACTACGGTAGATATCGATTCCGGAGAAAGCTCCACCGAAGCCGCGTTTGCAGGTTTCCGCGCAACAGGGGATATCCATTTTCCATTCAAGCCCGATTGGGAGGCCGGGGCGCTGGTGTTTGTCATGGTCGTGCTCGGTATGGGTTTGGCGATTGGTATGCCTTACCTGGGTGCGACGTCCATGATCGGCACCGGTACTGCGTTTATAGCTGCTGTTATCTGGGCAAATTTACAGCTGTGGGCCGTGTACAAAATGGATTTTACGCTGGTACTGTTGCTGCTGATCTTCATCATTACAGCTATCAATCTCGTGTATGGATTTCTGAGCGAGAGCCAGACGAGAAAAGTAATCAAGGGCATGTTTGACCAGTACGTGCCACCGGCGCATATCGATGCCATGTTGAAGAACCCGGATAATTACAGCTTTGAAGGCGAGAGCAAGGAATTAACGGTATTGTTGTCAGATATTCGCAGTTTCACCACGATCTCCGAGTCGCTGAGCGCGACCCAACTCAAGAAATTACTCAATGACTTCTTCACACCGATCACCGGCATCATCTTCGACTACCAGGGCACCATCGACAAGTATGTCGGCGATATGGTGATGGCCTTCTGGGGTGCGCCACTGGATGATCCGAACCATCGCTATTATGCGGTGCTGGCAGCGCTGAAAATGTTGGAGAAAGTCGAAGAACTGAAGCAGGTATTTCAGGAGCAGGGATTGCCCGAAGTGAACATTGGAGTTGGCGTAAATAGCGGCATCATGAACGTCGGTGACATGGGTTCCACTTACCGGCTCTCCTATACCGTGCTTGGCGACGCGGTGAATCTGGCTTCGCGCCTGGAAAGCCTGGCCAAGTTTTACGGGATCAAGTTGCTGGTTGGCGAGGATACCGTGCGCGGGCTGGATGGAGTTCTCCTGCGCCGGGTCGATCGCATGAAGGTAAAGGGCAAGCTCGAGGCGGTAAATTGCTATCAACCGATTTGCGCCATTGCCAGTGCCGGTGCGCAGTTAAAAGCCCGTGTCGAACAATTCCATGCCGCGCTAGATCTCTATTATGCGCAGCGCTGGGATGAGGCAGCACAAATATTGCAACTATTAAGCACAGCGGAACCCCACACATTGTTGTATCGGGTCTATTTAGAGCGCATTGAGCAAATGCGGGCGGAGCCACCGGATGCACTCTGGGATGGTGCCTTTACGCATACTAGGGTAATCATCCCTTTTTTAACTAGTTTCAAAAGTAGAAGTCATGCTGCCGTCAGCATTTGTTTCGGCGGAAAACCACCATTAGCCTTGTTAGGTCGTTCATTATTGTAGAACCAAAGCCATTGTGTGGCATAGTCCTGAACTTCCTGAATCGAGTCAAACATGTATTGGCTTAACCAACTGTAACGCACGGTTCGATTGTAACGTTCGACATAAGCGTTCTGTTGCGGATTGCCAGGCTGAATAAATTCAAGCTGGATATCGTGCTTCTCTGCCCACGCTTTCAAATCCTGGCTGATAAATTCCGGCCCATTGTCACATCGTAGTCGCTCGGGTTTGCCTCGCTCTTCGATGATGCGATCCAGTGCGCGGATAACACGTACCGCTGGCAGTGAAAAGTCCACTTCAATACCTAAACCTTCGCGATTAAAATCATCTAACACATTAAAAAGTCTAATCGTTCGACTGTCGCTTAATTGGTCATGCATAAAATCCATTGACCAAACCTCGTTGGGTGCGTCAGGAACAACCAGTGGTACCGGCTTCTCTCGCTCGATTCGCCGCCTCGGCTTTATGCGCAAATTCAGCTCCAGTTCGCAGTAAATACGGCGGATGCGCTTGTGGTTCCATTCGAAGCGTTTGACGTTACGCAGATAATCACGGCACAGACCAAACCCCCAATCCTTCTGGTTGTGGGTCAGACGGATTAACCAGTCCGCAATCTCGGCGTTCTCGTCAGATAGAACGCCTGCTGAGCCATCTCCTTGCGCCGAGATGGCCTCACCACTTTTTTGCCAGTGCCTCCTGGACCATTTCAGCCTTGAGACGCTCGTCGGCATACATCTTCTTAAGCCGTCGATTCTCGTCCTCCAGTTCCTTTAGTCGTTTCATCATCGACGCATCCATACCACCAAACTTGGAGCGCCACTGGTAAAAGCAGGCGTTGCTCATACCATGCTCCCGGCACAGGTTGGCTACCGGGGCGCCTGACTCGGCTTGTTTCAATATCGCCAGTATCTGGCTATCGCTAAATCGTGATTTTTTCATGCAGAATATCCTCTTACCCTATTATGAGAAAATTCTACTTTAGATGTCAGTTATTTTTGGGGATGATTACCCTAGCAAATAGGCTGAAAAGCTCGCGGTAATTGGCGGGAATGCAGTTGCAGGCAGCGTATTTGTTGACATGCAAGCCATAGTCGGTAAAATGCCCAGCCTGTAGCGTGGGTGGTTAGCTCAGCTGGGAGAGCGTCGCCCTTACAAGGCGAATGTCGGGGGTTCGAACCCCTCACCACCCACCAATTTCTGTTGTAATCAGTTTGATGTGTTTCGCGGACCGGTAGTTCAGCCGGTTAGAATGCCGCCCTGTCACGGCGGAGGTCGCGGGTTCGAGTCCCGTCCGGTCCGCCATTACACCTGCCATTTCACCTGCATTTACACCCAGCATCAGCACGCACATGTCGTTGCATCTATCTTCGCTTCCACCTCGGCTCGACTCGATCGATTGTCCATTGCTGCGCCAGCACGATGTGGTGCTGAACGTGCTGCGGCTGGATCTGATGCATCCGCATTTGCACGGTAATAAGTGGTTCAAGCTGCAACCCAATGTGGAATATGCGCTGGCGCAGCAGATGCCGACAATTCTCAGCTTCGGCGGCGCTTACTCCAATCATTTATATGCGCTGGCAGCGGCGGGCAAGCAGTTTGGTTTGCGCACCATCGGCATGGTACGGGGCGAGTTGGTGCAACCGTTGAATCCGGTGCTGGGATTCGCGCAGCAACAGGGCATGGAGCTGGTGGCCGTGAGTCGCACTGAATATCGGCGCAAGTCAGAGCCTGAATTTATTGAACAGCTACGGCAACGCTTCGGTGCGTTTCATCTGGTACCTGAAGGCGGCGGCAATGAGCTAGGCGTTACTGGTTGTACCCAGATTGTGCGCCTGCTGGAATGGCAATCTACCGAGCGTCCTCGCTATATCGGACTCGCTTGCGGTACTGGTACCACGCTGGCCGGAGTAGTTATCGGGCTGCACGCTACCCGATCGCAGCCGTTGCCAACAGTGTTGGGGGTCGGGGTAGTGAATGCGCCTGGTTATCTCCGGCAGGAAGTAGCACGCCGGCTGCCGCTAGCCTGCGTCCCAACCTGGTCTATGCTGGAGGACTACCACGGCGGCGGCTATGGGAAAACCAGCCCGGCGCTGCAAGCATTCCTCACTGAGTTTTCCAGATACTCCACAATTCCACTCGAGCCGGTGTATACGGGCAAGCTGCTGCAGGGGCTGTTCGACCAGATTCGCCAGGGTCTGATTCCCGCCGGAGCTGAGGTATTAGCCCTTCACTCGGGTGGAATATATTGATAAAAATCTTATATTTCAATAAGATACCTGTCATTTTTCGGCCGCTTATGGGACTCGGGCCGATTTTGGTAAAAATTCCCACAAACACCTAGAATAGTTTCTTTGCGATTGCAGAGCTCGCTCACAGCAGTGGCTCGTGGCAGCAGCGGCGTACCGCAGCAAGCGCAGCTTTCATTCAATTCAGGTTTGGCATGATCTTTAGTGGCTCGAAGCAAGGACCAAAGCACAGACTGGGCCGGCATGGTGTCGGGCCAGTCATATTGCTGCTTGCCGGTCTTGGCATCAGTGTTGCGACCTCGGGCACGGCAGGCGAAGCCACCATCGCATTCGCAGAATCAAGTTTGGTAGCAATACCGGCGCACGCCCAGGAGCCGCGCGCTATCGCCATTGCGCTGTGGTCAGACGCCGTGGCAGCAGTGCCACCGAACTCGGTGCGAGTGCAACTCGACGCCGAGCGCTTGGTCCAGCTGCCGGTCACTGCCATCGATACCTATATCAATGGTGACTATATGCTGCGAGCGCAGGGCATGCTGCGCGGCAATCTTTATTCTCTCGCTTTGACCTTGGGTAATGCCTACCTGTTCGGTCATTTGAGCAGTGCTGCTGGCACGGTGCAATTCTATGCCGAAGGCGCCAATGGTCACTACAGCGGCTGGCAGTATCGACCAGTGGGATTGGGCAGCGCAGCGGGTGCCTTACAGCATGACTTCCTGATTCCGGATCACTTTTTTTCAA
>Ga0049084_10000102_pt1 | contig 30382 bp, 19 predicted proteins | sample GreLakmeON33MSRF_FD_66720 | JGI IMG/M metagenome (GOLD analysis project Ga0049084, IMG submission 66720) | Freshwater lentic microbial communities from great Laurentian Lakes, MI, USA - Great Lakes metaG ON33MSRF | ecosystem: Environmental > Aquatic > Freshwater > Lake | place: Great Lakes... | reverse complement strand
AACCAAGGGCGGGCGGTGGTGAGGGGCATAGAATACTTCTAGAATTAAGCACCCCATATGTCAACGCGGGCACGGCTAGGGACATTAACCTATGCCCCCTCACGCAAGCGCCGCCTGAGTTGCTGTTAGAATGCGATTCAGCTCGGCATCCTTCATCCGCAAACTCCTTTCCGAGAATTAAGGGGGCAGGCCGTACCCTCATTTAAGTGCACCTAAATTCGACCCTTTCACCCGTCATTAGGTGCGCTCGCCAAAAGATGCGGCCTGACCCCGTGTTCAGCCGCCTTTAGATATGGAAACGCAATCAGTAGACGAGGATCAGAACCGAGGCTTTCTGCGCGGCGGCGACCATGTCCTGGAAACTGCCCGGAGCGACGGATGGGGCTTGAGCCACCGTAACCTTATGAAAATTGAGCAAGGGCTCGAGATAGGCCCCCTTGATGGCATAGTTGACGTTCTGGGGTACGGAGCCGGTGATCTGGATTGCGCGGAGGCTAAGGGAAGCAACAACGACTCCGACCAAGTGTCCGTGCTCATCCAACAAAGGACCGCCGGAGTTTCCCGGCTGGATGGGCACGCTGATCTGCCACATGCGAATATCGTTCTGAATTCCGTTCTCCCCGCTAATCATCCCTTGGGTGACCTTGGGGCTATGCCCCTGGATGCCGATGTTGGGAAAACCAATGGTGGCGACCGACTGACCGAGACGCACCCCACTAGAACGCCCGACAGGAATATGGGCCTCGAATACCTGATCCACCTTCAGCAGGGCGACATCGTTGGCGTCGTCGACGCTCAAGACCGTCGCAGGATGGGTGCCGGTAGGAGTAACGACCTCGAGATAGGTCGAACCCTGGATGACGTGAGCGGCGGTGACAACGTGACCAGAAGACGAGACGACTGCACCCGAGCCAGACCCCTTGGATTCATGCTTAGGCTTGGACGGGGCGACCTGACCAGGCGAAGGCATCGAACTCGAGCCCGAGACAGATGAATCCGAAGTGCGACGTCCTTCCTTGATCAAGTCGATGATGACCTTGGCTCGGTCTTGCGCCATCAGGATGAGGCTGTTGTTCAGCTTGGCTTCGGCGGTCTTGATCAGGCCGGCCGCCGTCTCATTGCGGTTAAACTCAGCGACATAGAGCCAAGCAAGGCCCTCCATCGGATTCTCGGACACCCCGTAGCCCTCGATGTAGGCCAAGGCGACCTGGGCCATAGACTCGGCGTTACCGGCCTCAGCCGAACGAAGGAGCCAATGGGTGGACTTGCCGATGTTCTTCAAAGTACCGCGACCACCCTTGAAGGCCACCGCGACTTCGCGCATGGCGACCTTACCTCCCAATTCCGCCGACCTCAGCATGAACTCGAACCACTGCGAATCACCAGCATGCTCGTGGTACATTTGCGCCACTCGGAACGCAGCCTTAGCCGACCCTAAATCAGCTGCCCGACGAAGGTACTCCATCGCCTTGGTCTGTTGATCGTCAGCGAGAGCCATCTCGGCCAGGTCGATGAAGAATTGCGGCTGAGGGTTGTTTTCCGCCAAGGCAAGTAGTTCCTGCTGCTTACGAGCTTGCTCGCGACTAACGTCGGAGGACTGCTTGGCGAAAAGAAAGATTACCCCGACGATTACCAATGACGCGACCAAGCAAACGATGGAATCTTGGGTCATGAGCTCCAATCTGAATAGCCTCGCACGGGAGGCAAGTTCACAAGGGGGAGCCACCGCTCGATGGTAGAATTAAGGGGGCAGGCCGCACCCTCATCTCTGTGCACCTAAATTCGGCTCTTTCACCCTTTATTAGCTGCGCACGCCAAGAGATACGGCCCTGAGCCCGTGTTCGGCCCCCAGCTTAAGTTTCAGCCCCAAAACAGGATCACACCAAGAAACAAGAGGAAGACGCCGAGACACCCCTGCGGCTTAGGGGTCGGCCTCAGAGGCACTTCGTTAAGAAGAGTATCCGGGATACGGGTGCGCGACGCGCTGGGACCTATTCCAGCATGAAACGGGGGCTCAAAAGTACGGAAAATACGGCGTACATTCTGAGCGCCCGCAGATGTTCCGGACGACAGGAACACCGGGTCGTAAGCGGCGCGGAGCATCGGCTCGCTCAATACGTTGAAGGCAACCTGGATCGCGGCCATCGGCCGATCAGTCACAGGAGAATCGAGAGGGTTACTCGTGGCGATGTGACGATACGCCGCGACGATTTCCTCCTGACTGGCGTCCACCGGGACGCGCAGTAGCTTGTAATAACCCTTCGGGTCGCGCGGATGATTAACCTCAGTCCAGGGCATATAATCATCTTCACTGTGACGCCCTTGCGGCCGATGACTCGCCGGCGAACCGGAATCATAGGCCGCACGTAAGGTCGGATTACCCAATACGGTAAATGCCTGTTCCAGGGCCTTCCTGGCAAACTCCATACCTGGGCCATCAGTAGCCTTGAGGGCGGCCTTGTAAGCGGCATCGACCTGGCCGGGTGTCGCGTCCGGCGATACGCCGAGCAAAGTATAGTATTCGTTCCGATCACGTTCCGACATGAGATTACTGTAAGTTCTTCAGAGGAACGAGCAAGCGGGTAAGCTGCAGAGCCCCAAGCAGCTCCGCTACGCCATCCCCCTTCACCCATGTAGTTATTCGCTCTCTTACACTCCAAACTCGATACTCTAGCTTTCTTGCCAACTAACCCACTGGTCAACGGATCAACTAACCCATGTGGCTAGTTTCGGTTCAGCACTCCAAAGGTACGGCCTGACCCCGTGTTCGGCCCCTTTGCTAAACCATACCTAATGTAATGTCACTATCGCCGAGGCTGGCAAGGATGCCTTAAAGAATCCTACCATTAATCGGTTTACAAACGGTATCACGCAGGGCTAATAAGACCTCCGATGGCTCCTATCCTCAAGCTAAGCCGAAACGGTAGGATCGTAGGGGAATTCGACCTCGAGAAGCTACGCATAATGAAGGCGGAAGGTCGCATCTTCCCGGGTGACTATCTCTGGATGGCCGGCTGGACCGATTGGAAGAAGGCCATCGAGCACCTCGATGCCGAACAAGTCACGGAAGAAAAAGAGGAGGCGACTAAGCCGAAAAGAAAGCGCCCCAAGCGCAGGCGAAAGAAAGCCGAACCTGCCGAGGCGACCGATGAAGACGAACCAACAGAGGAAGAGGAAGAAACCGTAGTCGAAAACAAATTCACCAGCTCCTTGAAGTATATTGGTGCCCTCATCTTCATCCTGATTACGGTCGCCGTGACCCTCTTAGGTCACCGTACAACGAGAACGAGCTTCGCCAGATATGAGGCACAAAGACGCGCCGCCCAGGTAAAGGCATCGAAGGAGCGCGAGGCTCAGGCGAAGCCAAAGCCCGCCCAAGCCTCAGCACCCAGACCGACGCCGGCGCCCATTACCCAGAAGCCCAAGCAGGATTATGCGTTCACAGGCTTCGGCTTCGATGGGAAAGAACTCTTCGCATCATCCGTGCTCGCGTATGCCGGGGTCTCCGAGGACCTCGATGACGGCTCTGAAGTGCCGCCGGATATCGCGACTTATGAGGGTGAAGGCTGGTCTCAGCTTGGAGTCGCGCTTTCCGGGGTCAAGAAAGGCGACCGTTTCCGGGTCACCATCACCGCCGATCGCTTCATCAAGCCAAGCCGGTTCGAATTCGTCGCGGAGACCGACGAAGCCTTCGTGGAAGTCGCCCCCAAGACGATCTATGACTACGAAACCTTGGGGCGCCTGCGTCAGAGCACGCCCTTCAACGTGACCTATACGGTGCAACGCGGAGATGAAGCGCCGAAGACGGAGACCGAAGCCTGGACCGCACATCAGCTCAACGACTGCCAGCTGACCGGCTCCAACTACTACCTCACGAAGAAAGGCGAAATCAACGCCAACCCTTCCGTCACATCCTACGGCATCGCGGGATTCGTGAACGAAAATCACCCCTGGATCGACGGAATCCTCAAGGACGCACTGGAGACCCGGCTCTGCGACGCCTTCTCCGGCTACCAGCAAGGCGACAAAGAGGTGCTCAATCAGATCAACGCGGTCTGGACCGCATTGCAGCGCAGACGCATCTCCTACTCCAGCATCGCGACTTCGACGCTCTCAGGCCATAACGCCTTCCAGCACGTCCGCTTCATCGACGAGTCCATGACCGCCTCTCAGGCGAACTGCCTGGACGGATGCGTCGTGCTCGCTTCGGTCATGCGGAAAATCGGGCTCAACGTCAGCATCATCCTGGTCCCCAAGCATGCTTATGTCGCCGTCCTCAACGACGAGGGGTCCGAACTGATGTTCGCGGTCGAGACCACCATGCTCAAGAACGCACGCCTGCAGGACGCGATCGAGTACGCCACCACCGGTGGGCCGGAATCACTGGAGAAAATCCACGCCAAGCTGGACGACCCGAATGAACAGTCCTACCAGGAGATCAATATCCGCGATGCTCGCCAGCTCGGCATCAACCCGATTCCCTACACCCGTTGAGCCGAACTGACCACCTCCCCTCAACCATGAAGTGAGCTTCAAAAAGGGTCAGGCTACTAGGTGGTAGCCTGACCCTTTTTGGGATCTGGGAGATTAGCAGCACGCAAGCTGAGGGATGAATGCAGAGCCGGGTGTGCCTGGGTCGCCGTCAGAATGCGATACAGTTCCGCCTCGTTCATACGCAAACTCCTTTCCGAGAATTAAGGGGTCAGACCGCACCCTCATTTGAGTGCACCTAAATTCGCCCCCTTCACCCGTTATTAGGTGCGGTCGCCAAAAGGTACGGCCTGACCCCGTGTTCGGCCTGGACCAAAAACGGTTTTATCCCACTATCTGCCTTTTAAATCAAAATCTAGGTCACCTACACCGATTACTTGTTATGCGCATTAAATGAGCAGAAAGAGTCGAATCTAGGACAATCCCGCGTGGAGAACTTTATCAGGAGTCATGAGCTTAAAACGCTCTTTACCAAACTCAATCTAGATGACTGGAAGCAAAAATTAAGGATCGCAATGAGACTGGAGACTCAAATTATCGGCTCATGTCAATAACACGAGATGAGCTAGCAATCAATCTATGCGAGGAATGGAAGAAATACATGGTCACAGAGGGCAACGATATCATTGAGATTTCCATAAGTTCAAAGAACTTTACCGGCCCAACGGCGGAGCACTTCATAAATATTATTCTAAAACTTGAGGAGGATGGTCGGTACCTGAAGGTAATTGCACCAGGACTTTATTCACTCAAGTCAGTCGACGATCGTCAGATTATTGCGGCACTACACAAAAAACTGCTCCAAATGTGCTGGGAAACAAAACTCGTCCAATTTGAGTTCAATAATGAAGAACTTGAAATCAGGGGAATCGTGGAAATCGCCATTGAAGACGGCACTCTAACTGCGTTGCAGTTACAAAGAGCAGTAAAAACGCTACATGAAGTCGTCGACCACTATCACCCTGAGATTACCGAAATTATAAGTGGAAAATCTGACGCGCAGGCAATGGCAATAACGCAGGAAAAACAAGAAAGTTACAGCAAGATTTTCAATTCGCGTCTAGATCAAGCACTTCGCCAGTAATCAAACTTTCAGCCACGGTGCAGCCCAGCCTCGTTCAAGTTCGACAGGTGTGCCGACCACTGCAGCCCTGTCTAAACCAAGGTTGAATGTTTCGCATGAGGTTTCCGGAAGCAAAGAACATGAATGACATGCCGCCATATTCACCTTCTTCGTCCCCTGCCCACCTAGATTTTCAGAGCAGACAGGATCCGCCGAACACCACATCGCCTTCCTGAGAGCACGATCTATGACGGCTCCTAGGAACTCGGGGCGCCCAAGTTTAACGAGCCCCCCCAGAGTACCTTCAGAATCCCCTGCAGCGGTGTAAATCAGTATTCCAGCCATGGGAGCATCCGCATCGGAGGAAACGTATAGCCTTTCGCGAAGCGCAGATGTGCTGTAACCGCAATCAAACACTAGTTGGCTCAATAAGAGATGAGAAAAGGTGTGAACAAGCATGTACCTCGCCGCCCACTGGATTGTCGGTGAGTTATTTGGGGGGTTAGTCTGCGGGATAGCAGAGAGTCGTGCAATAAGTCCGCTGTCATATCGAGATTCAATCCATGTCTTATTTTGTTCAAGCCATCGAGTAATCGAGGCCTCGTTAAGCTCAAGATATATCCCTTCACCATAAACAACATTCGCTGGAAGCCAACAGAGCTTCGAATCCTCCGGAGGAATAGCATACAACTGACGAATTGCTCGCTGAGGCATACCGTCATTGACGGGGCCAGGAGGAGAAAGCCTTGTAAAACCGCAGAATACACGAGTTTCCTTGAGGCGCTCAACCAAACGTACGCGGCCAAGTAGAAACTCTAATCCCGAAGGAATACCTGCATCGCGAACTAAAAGCTCAGCGGCTTCAACTTTCTCAGAGCGTAGAACGTCAAACTCTGCACGTCTAAAAGCAAGATCAGCCGATTCGGTTGATGCTGGCTTACAGCTCGTTACATGTAGGTTTTGAATCTTATTTTCATAAAGAATCTCGAGGGCTGAACGCATATCCGAAACATCCACTTCATGTCCTCGGGCCTTAAATCTCCGTATAAAAGTATCAACGACCTCCTCCTGCTCACCTGAACGCCACTCAACCTTCTTAGTACCGAAATTACGCTCTAGCTTAAGGGCAGCGCAAAGATTGTCTAAGTTCTTATCCGTAGAAGACGGCAGAGATATAGCGGAGCTAACTTTTCCGTAATAAAGGTTAACTTGATTTATGAAAGCAGCAACCAGCGGCTGGTCACAGCTATCGCAAGCAGCCAAAGTACCAAGCCAAGGCTTCGTGCCTGGACATCTAATTCCACGTTCTTCGAAAGCACTTCTTTCAATCTGTCCATGTTCATTAGGTTCACGAGATGGTTGCTTGGTTGTCTTCGAGAGTGCACGACCTTTGGAGCCTTGACTGCCACCCGGACAGCTGTCGCAACGCACCCGAACACTGCCTAGATCTGAACCGCCGCCGTCAATTAGGCGTAAGCCATACTCATTCGGGCAATTGCATTCAATCCACTCTTTCCAAGGAAATTCGCTGAGGTGTCCATGAGAACAGACTGCCACAAAACGAACAGCGCGAAGACGACCAACCAACGACCGATCGATATTCCGCGTACAGGGGTTCAGCTTCACCAGTGTACCGGTCGTAGTCTGGTACCAAGTCGGGAATCGATATGCAGGAGTGTAAACAAGCGTGTTTGATGCCTGTGGACCTTCTGCACGCCTACCCCTGCCGAGACGGAAATCAGCCGGTCGCCTAAAGAGGTTAATGCCGATTTGTTCGCTGATTCGCGGTTCGAATATATCGAATTCATGAGCCTTCAGCGTATCATCGGCGGATGAATCCAGACGCTCGTACCAGTTATCCAAACCTGCGACAATTAAAGGGATTCCGCGGCTATCCGTGTAAATACTCCCGGGTCCGAACGGCGTAATAAGCTGACTGGTTCTGATTTGTCTAGTTCCCATAATTACTTTGTAGGTATGCCGAGTTCGGAGTTTGTGTCGACTTGTCGCATGCTTGTCGGGACATAAACACCTTTCGACTTTTGAATATCTGTGTAAAAGACACCTGGCCAAAGAATCAAATATTCCCCATCAGGATCAGGCGGCAACATGCTCCAGTTGCGAGGGTTCCTACCGTTTTTCAGAATGATATCATCGCGAATCTCGTCAATGACACGCTCAGCGCGAATGCGATCGTCATCGTTATCCAACAAGGCGGCACAACGCGCCTTCAGCAAAGCTGCAGCTTCCGAAACATATTCCCGATAACTCGATGATCCAACACGATCAGAGCATCGCTGTCTTGCCCAAGCAAAGATAGCTCCTGATAAACCTCTCTTAAGAGCAGAAATGGCAAATGGCGTAGCGGTCGTAGGCTCGACGCGTTCATAGAGCCTACGGTGGTAAGAGTGAAACTGTTCAAAGTGTGAACGGTCTCGGCTTTTGCCCGGACTATACATCATCAAGATTAATCCAGGTCGATCTGCCCAACGACGTCCAACACGACCTGAAATCTGAATATATGAGGATGTCGACTTAGGCTGACCAGTTATAGCCATCAAGGATAACCGATCGATATCGACACCCACCTCTATGATATTTGATGCGAGGCAACTTGATATGCAACGACCGGGGTCTTGGTCATAACTCTTACTAAGTCTATCCATTACCTGTACAATCTCGGCTTGCGAAAGACGGCTGGTCAACTCCTCAGTCCCCTTCACCTGCCTTCGCTGGCCAGATGGGATTGCATCCCTCCTGAATAGGTAGTCAAGTCGCTGGACGATATCTGAATCGAACAAAGTCTTAGCACCGCCCAGTTCCCTGATACTATTGTAAAATCCTAGGAAAGTCCACCAAGGGTCTCTTTTGACGGGATCAGTAATAAAGGAGGGAGCAAAAAGAGCTCGTGAGTAAGCGCGAACTTGGGCGGTCAGGCTTGACCCATAACCGTTTGCATGAATTCCAAGATAAAGACGCCCTTGCTTCAGCTTACCGTCATCATGCCTGGCATACGCTCCAAAGAACGAATCAGACATATCCAGCCCGGGGCTAGGAAAGAGGCAGGTTCGCGTCCTTCCGTATACGGCACGCACCTGCTGGTCAGCGCCACGGATGGTTGCAGTTGAGGCAATAATCTTTGGCTTTGTAAGCACGCCGCCGACTTCATGTGTACAAAGTTTTTCGAAAACCGTCTCGTACAATCCATACATAGTACCAAGCGGACCAGAGATAAGGTGCATCTCGTCCTGGATTATCAGAGAAGGCGGAGGGGAAATGCGCCTTGGCGTTCGCCCCGGAAAGTGCTCCATGCCAAAAAGAGCACCTGCTTGCGGTTTATGAGCAATCATCGCAAGCTTGTCAGCCGTCGCGATTACTAGTGATGGACGCGCCCTATAAATTAGTTCGTCAATGACATGAACGGGAAGCCAGCTCGTAGGTGCTTGCCTTCCAAATTCGCATCGAACGTCGGTACAGTGAAGCAGCGGAGCTCCATCTATTGGAGAAATACCGCCAAGAGAGTTACCTTTAAATTTTTTGGGTCTTTCCCCATCAGGTATGCCTAGCGCAGAACGACACCAAGGACATTCAGTTAATACCATTGGATTCCCCTCTATATCACGCTTCTGATACCTTTTAATCGCCTTATCCGCAGCCTCGATGGTGTTAGGAGAACCAGACCCACCAAGCCAGAGTCCAATAGAGAATGGAGCACCTTGAATCTGGCAAATGCCATTAAGCTGGGGGTCGCGCCGCAAGAATTCCATGGCGCATATCAGGCTAGCTGCACGCTGGAACTGCTGCGTCGTCAGCATTCTCAAAGTATACCGCATCATCGCAGAGGTGCCGTCTTTGACTTGGTTAGAGAGTCTCTGATAAAACATCATGTAGGCCATCACCCCTAGGTAAGCCTCCGTCTTGCCCCCACCGGTGGGGAACCAAATCAAGTCAACAGTTTCACGATCCTCGTCGAGAGGATTGGAAATCGACGGCAAAGACATCAGCAGGAAAGCTAACTGGAATGCTCTCCACTTGCCATAGGAAGCCCCTTCCTCGCACCGAGATTGATATAATGCCCATGGTTCGTGAAAATCTCCCTGCGGAATGACAGTACTACGTTCAACACTGTAAGCCAACGGCCTTGACTTAAGACCTTTAGAGGCAATTTGCTGAAGAAGCATTGATAAATTTGCTAACTTGAAAGCCTTCAGCGCCAGACCGTCAGGATTCCCAAGTAGACTTAGTCCCTTGTCCATCCTGTCTGCACAAACTCGACAAGCTTGAAGATGCCTTAGAGCCGTAGCCTTGCGAGCACCATGCAGACTCGCCGCAGTCCGCTCACCAGAGCTAATCCAATCGCGATAACCGTCGATTAAGCCTCGAAGTAAACCCCATGCAGGAATAGGAGACGATGTTGAGCCTAGTTCAACCATGCTGCGCATCGTGACCTCTAGCTTTTTCCCTCCGACAACTATGTCCGGAGTCATGCTTGGGAGCTCAACCGCCGGCATGCAATCAGCATAAATATAATCCGGACATTCGCCACACTCGGTATCCCATGCGGCCGCACATCCATGACCGATGGCCCAGGTCTGAGAACTTGAGTAAAGCATAGCCAGTGACTTCTCATCGTCATCCATGTCCTCTTCTAGGCGACGAGACTCAGGGTAAGGAAGCAACTTACCGCCACTAATCCTGACTTCGAAATATGCTTGAAATAAAGTACGCGACATCAAGTCGTCACGTGTCATCTCTGGCACCGCCTTAGCGACGTTCCGGAGAACGGCTGTTATGATCCAGTTATCTCCATTGCTTCCAGATAACTCATAGGGACGAGCGTAAAGAGAAACCTCAAGACGCAGAGGCACGACGGCATCTGCAATATGAATCGGCTTTGAGACATTCTTCTTAGCACGCAAATCGTCTGAAGTGAAAACAACGGAAAGCGGCTGGACTGAAATTTGCCTACGTAACCAAGCTCGTCCGCTATTCTTAGATGCTCCCGATCGAATTGGAATATGTTGATAGCATCCGTTTACCTGGATAGGCGGCGAATCATTCTTCTGCCAGAAAAAGTGCCTCGATGGAGGAAGTTCGACCACAACTTGCCCTCCACTTGGGACGTTCGCGCAGAACGTCACGCTGAAAGCTGAAGGCCGACGAACATCAGTTGAAGTCACATCAAAATCATCATCTTGCGCCCCCGAAGGCTTCGACTCCTCTTCATAATCATCAACGTACTCATCATCATCATCATCATCATCATCATCATCATCATCATCATCAATCAAGGCCTGCTCACCGATGACTTTAGGCTGGCTGTCAGGACTTGAATCATCAGCTACGCTAACCGGCTCAGAAATGGGCGCCACCGCAACCTCCTCTTCGTTTTCAACGTCAAGATGAAGGGCGCCTGCACCATAATTAGCCGCTGGATTCTCACGCTGATAGTAAATAACCTCTTGGTCGCCCCCACTGCTGTCAGGTCTCCATACAAGCTGACCAGAGAAACCACCTTCAGGCTGAATCAGGTTGCCGCCCTCAATAGCAACCAACGTAGGGGTAGTCCGTGGAATAGCAGGGCCAACAATTTCGGCCCTGAGGTTCTCAATCATCAGGCTTCTTTCATTACTCATTATCTTTGACTTCGGATTGTTTAATATAATCAAGAACCGTCTGCTTTGCTGACAAGTGACAAAGTATGACAACAGACTCAGTGCTGCGGGTAATTCCGGTATAAAGTTGGTTCCTGCGGAAGTCTCGCCCGTCTAGTTGCACGTCAGTCAGGATTATCTTCTTAGCCTCGAGGCCCTTGAATGCATTCACAGAAGAATATCGCACGCCTGAACCGCCTACCGACCAGAACGGCCTTACTTGGACGCCAAGATCAGGCCTTGATGCAGCGCTGTCAGAGTCTGCGTTAAAAGACAGCAAAACGATGTCATCGTGGAGATAGCCTTGTTTCTTGAAGGTATCGATGTGTCGCTTGACAAGGATAGCCTGCTCATCCGGAGTTGAATAATATTCGATGTCGTAGTCCTCGGTTGATCCTCCTGACCTCCTATAACCATCGTAGACAACATTACCTAAACCAGCCAAGGCAGTGGCAATTTCACCAACAGGTTGGTAATTACGACAGTTTTCCCGGAGAACAAACTGGGCTAACCCTGCCTCATCGCGCAACTTCGAAACGGTCGCGAGGGCTGCTGTTCGGTTTCCGAATACCTGAAAGTCAAAATCTCCGAAAATTGCGTACGCACCTGATTTCAATCCACCCTTCACGAGTTGTGAAACAATTTGCCAAAGCCGCTCGTTAGCCAAGATATCCTGCGCCTCATCGATAACAAGATAGTCAAAACCTATATTCTGCGCCAGGTTCGGATCTGTAAGTCGTTCCTCAACTGCATCGAGGAATTCTCCATTCCAGTAGTCCGCCGAGGGATTTGAGGGCGCCTTTACTTCAAGCATGTCAATCAGTAATCGAGTAATGCTTCCAGCAACTAAATTGGGACGGGGACGGTCTTTTGAGACATTTTCAGCCATCCAGTCGCCGACATATTTATTATATGAAACAAGGCCGACCCTATGACCCTTATCTGCCATAACCCGAGCTGTCTCCATTGCCACAAAAGTCTTTCCAGTTCCGGCACCACCTTTGATCAGAACCCTTGAATTCTGAAGGTCGAATGAGAGCGTATCAAAAATTAGCTGAAGTGCCGCCTTCTGCTGCGCACGAAGCTTGTCAAAAGCCTCTTGTTCTCTTGCACGTATGGCCTCCTTTGCGGTTAGACGCACAGACTGAATTGGAGCGCAAAGTCGCTTAATTTCCTCCACCGTTCTCCTATCAACCGGGGCGGCAAGCGGCTGACGATTATCGTTATTAATGCTAAATATCATACTGGCACGTAACTCTTCATACAACTCACCTGACCTGGCCAGCCTCGCCAGTCGGCGACTGTCGTAAAAACACTTTCCGTGAAACTTGAATTCAGCAGTAAACTCAAAGGCTGAATTCGTGAAGATAACGACAGGGTGAACCGGTATTGCCGAAAGTGGTAGACCTATCGAACAAAGGCGTCGTACAAATGCGTACTTAGCATCTACCGCTTGGCCAAACGGACACCCTCTATCTTGAATACTTTTGGGTGACCATCTATCACCATCAAAGTGAATTCCCTCTTGCGATTTCACTTCAATTGCAATGAATCCCAAATCAGGAATTAAGACTAGAAAGTCGATCTCTGCTGGTTTGTTTTGATTTAATGGAGTGAGGTCGAGCTGATGAAATACGACCCAATCCTTTGGGGCGTCACTAAGCAAGGCGTAGACCTGCTTCTCTCCTGGTGGAGTTTTATCGGCGATTACGCCTGGAATTATTGATGCCATTGGGTTTGAAAGTAATCAATCTCTCTGATGGTCTTCAAGGCGTTTATAGGCGCTCGGAATCCATCCTCCAAGGCTTGGACTTGATATAGATCCACTTTCATCACTTCGCCGTCCCTCATTGAAGGTAGTTCAAGGGAAACTCGTTCACCATTGATTTGAAGCTGCGGGCTTTCCGTTAACCTCTGCTCGAGCACCACCAGCAGGTGCCGGTCAAATGCCTCATTCCTGTCCACACCGGCAGAAATAGCTTCTCCTCGCGAAAGGCGTATGTCATCCCATGCTAATCGCCAAAAATCCAGGATACGCCCGGCCGCAGGAGTTGAATTTAGCCCAAGTTCATGGCAAAGAACCCTGAAATGCTCCTCGCTCTGCGGAGCATGTATGACGGTGCTTGGAGGCTCGGCCCAGTAACGCATGCGTTGTGCTAGGGACGAAATACGCACTCCAGCCAACTCAAGCCGCCGCTTTAAAGCATCAGAGTCAGAAGTAAGCGCAGCCGACAAGGCAGATTTCCATAGGGTGGAACGCTCCTCTGTAACTTGATTGGAATGGCAGCCTTCATCCCCAACCTGCTTGACATAAGCAAGGTATTGTCCCGGCCTCAACCCGCCGGCGGCCTGCATGACAACAGGTTGTTCATCCAAGCCGTGTCCAGGAGCATATGAGACAACCAATGAGGAGGGAGGCCAGAGGACGCCTAGCCTATTATCAATGCGTATCATCACGGCTGCGCGAAGATCGCCACGCTCCCTGCGGAAAACTTCGAAATCATTCTCAGGGGCATGCACTACGGTTGAGCTAGGCTGTAATATTGGCTTTCCCCATTCCACAACGACGGCATGCCGTTTAAATTCCCAGGTTACAACTTGGCTAACAAGTCGGTCGTTACCTCTCTCGAATTCATTCAGAGGGTCGTCGCCGAAATCCGAGTCATCAGATGTCCCTACCCAAACAAATTGCACCAAAGTACTAAAACGTGGAGCAGACAGAATTGCAGCCGGCGCCACACCTCGCCCCCAAGATAACAAAGGACCAAGCCTGAACATTGTGTCTACAACTGGCAGCTGGCTGAAATCAGCATCACTAGTCACAATCGGAGCCGCGGGAAGCCTCGCCTCTTCCATGATATGCCTGATAATATCACGATCTCTGCTTGTACAACTGACAGCGAATGAGTGGCCCGAAGACACAGATGCGCGCATACCTTTAATCAGTTCAATAACCAACGGGTTAAGTTCTCCCACTAAGTCGTAAGCAATAGACTTAGCCCGCGCGAACCTCTCCGAAACCCCCCTTCCCCAAGTAATTTCGTCGGCGACTCCGCCGTCAAATATAGCTTCAACCTTGGCACAGAACTGCTCATCGAAATTAAGCGGCGACACCTGAATCTCAGATATGAGCGCAAACATCGAACGGTAGAGGGCACCCTGCCGATCATCATCCCTGTCTAGGTCGTAGGCCATCTCTCGCAAGCAGCGACGAAGTTCGGCTACAGGTAGGAAATCAACGCCAACCTTGTTGAAGAAATAAACAGGCCGGCTTGCGGCCAGTGACATCACCTGATTCGTAAGGATAGGCATGTTATGCTATAGGCAAGTAGTCTACTACGCTTACTCCTGGCGGAGCATCAATCTGGACTCGGCGTCGCTCATACCACTGCTGCAATGAGTTAAGCTTTGCAGAAAGGTCCTCGTCAGTATCTCGACGTCCATCACGTCGAATAACTGCAAGTATGTTTGCTCCCGATAAAGCGGGGTGATCTACGCAGTTAAGAAAGGCGCCCACCCCGTCAGCGATGACCAATCGTGGTGAAATAGGCATGTGGCTAAAGGAAACCTCACCACGGGTATTAACGAAAACAAGCCTAGGGACACGAGGGGCCCCCCATCCCTTGATAGGAAACAAGTCCCCTAGGGAAGCCCCACCAAGCTGGCTAAATTTGAAACCGAGGTTGAATCGTTTGGTTTCGGCAGAACCAAATCGCGGCGAACCAGCAAGACACAATCCTGAGTATGCGGTACGAAGGTTTTCATCAATCGGATCGAGATTTCCGAGTAATTGATTGAACGGATTAATTTCGATTCTTCCTCCGGAAATACCCACCTCGAGTGCCACAGCACCCTCTGGGTAGCAACCGTAGTAGTAGTCAATATCACTAATATCAACGGGCACTTCTTTGCCATTTGTCACAACCTGTAGTAATTTAAAAACGGCGTCTGCAGGCTTTGACTCAGGATGTACCTTGAAGCGGGTTTTAGACTTAGCCTTGAATATCCTGCCTGATGCCTTAGACCTAAAACCGCAGCGCTTAAATTCAGGGTTGCAGGTCGTAAGTTTGCAATCCTTGCAGTGGTCTAGGTACTGGGAGGCGTACCTCATTAAGCCATCAATATGTCTAGCTTTATCATTAGCGGCTGGGTCACAAATATCGCGAGCTACAGCCCCAATCGCAGCCAAGCCAGCTGCATGCGACTGACAAGGCATAGAAATTAGCCTGATTTGACGCTCTTGACGGCGCGAGGAATAACCAGGCCAGTCCATCCCCTGTCGCACGAAGAAAGATACCCACTGTGGTAAGTCGTACCAAGTATCGCCACCATCATCTGAGACTTTATTACTCGGGGAAATCAAAGGGATGAGTATTTCATAAGCTTTCACCTATGGTCATGCAAATTTATTCTACGAACACATAGTATTAATCATCCCGCGCTAGCCGGACCCTTTCCCTAGAATATAATATCACCTGCTTTATGGCTAAAATCTAGGTTTTACTGGTTAAGCATACAATCATTACCCCCTTCGACAACGCCACGCCTACCAGAGCTTTATCTTAAGGTTTCATCGAGGCCCTTACTGATTGGTAACCGAAAGGCAGCATAAGAAAAATAAAGTCAACCGTGACAGCGAAGTCACCGGGCTTACCGAGCTGCTATATATGACAAGCTCCAAGCGCCCTCAACGGAACTTAGGAAATCAATGCTACTAGAGAACTCGGGCTTGGCGGAAAAAAGGCAAAGTAACCCTTTCGCGGTAAAGTCCCATAAAACCAAAGAAACAACGTTATGTTAATCGCCTAGGTAACCTAGACACGGCAAGGTTAATGCCCTTCCTGACGATTTGGCCTGGAAGTTAATACAAAGTATGCTCCAATCCGACCGTGCCACCCTTCAAGCCGACCTTCATTGACCTCTTCTGCGGAATCGGGGGTTTTCACTATGCCTTCGAGGAAGCCGGCGCTAAATGCCTCTGGGCAGCCGACTGGGATGAGAAGGCTAGGAATACGTATGCAGCAAATCACGGTATGCTGCCATATGGTGACATCACTAAGGCTAGATACATCGACCTGAAGCGCCCTCCGGCCCTACTCGAACACGACCATATTCCCCCGCACGACATCCTTTGTGCCGGCTTCCCTTGCCAGCCCTTCAGTATCGCCGGGGTCTCTAAGAAGCTGAGCCTAGGCAGAAAGCATGGATTTGAAGACGAAAAGCAGGGTAACCTCTTCTTCCACCTAGCTAAGATCATCGATCACTATCAGCCGAAGGCTTTCGTTTTGGAGAACGTCAAAAACCTGCGCTCCCACGACAAGGGTAAGACGTTCTTAGTAATCATGAATACGCTGCGTGATCTTGGTTATCATGTACAAACCCAGATAATTGATGCCCAAGCCTTCGTGCCCCAGCATCGCGAACGTATCTTCATCGTAGGATTCAAGGATCCCCTACCCTTCGAATTCCCTACGACTGCTAGCCAGCGAATCACCAGACATGCCGGCAAACCAATACTTGCGGACATCCTCGAGAAGACTCCCGACCCAAAATACACACTATCAGACAAGCTCTGGAACTATCTCCAAAATTACGCAAAGAAGCATAAAGCAGCAGGCAATGGATTTGGCTGCGAAGTCGTCGGGCCTAATGATGTCTCACGGACGCTTAGCGCAAGGTATTACAAGGATGGCTCCGAAATCCTCATCGAACAACGCGGAAAGAACCCCAGACGCCTCACTCCGAATGAGTGTCGCAAGCTCATGGGCTACCCCGACAACTTCAAGATCGTCGGAGCAGACGCGACCGCCTACAAACAATTCGGAAACTCCGTGGTCGTGCCCGTCGTCAGCGCCATAGCGCAACGTGTCATGAAAACACTACGTACATATGCGTTCGAAGATGGCGAAGTACGTTTGAGATGAGTTTCGCGACGATTCAGGTTCTTTCATCATGCATGGCCCAACTTGGGGTAACCAGATTGTATGCGAAAGAACTCGCGCCGAACGACAATACAAAGAACCAGATCTACCTCGGGCAATCGTTCGAGGTACTTCAGTTGATCCCATTTGGCGATGTCGCCTCATCGGCTATCGCGCCCGAGAAAGTTCTCCAGGCTGCTGTTAATCTAGATTGGATAGACGATAACGGCAATCAGGCTCCTGCATCCCACACTAAGTTCATACTCTATCCCCAGTACCCGGAAGTAAGGCTGTCCGGCTTCGTAAGGGGATGCAGGTATGCCCCATCGGAATGGCTTAGCAACGAGAAGAAAGGCCGCACCGTGGGACGTGTACTGTTCCTCGGAATAAGGCCGAACGGCAAAGTCCTGGCACACCTCGGCACCCCGTCGTCTCCCCTAACAAGCTCTTTCAACGCAGCCAAAGGAGCTTTTCCACAGGCAGGTGTTATGACTGACATCTCCGGACTGTTACTCCGTATAAAAGCAGTCGATGAAGACTTCGAACTAATCGACAGACTCAAAGCCATCCACGAAAAAGGTTGGATCAAAGCGAAGCGATTGGTGAAAGGCGGAAATGTCGTAGAATGCCACGGTACCAACTGCGGCGGATTCACACTCGAAGCAGAACTCGGCGTCGAAGAAAACGGCGCGTCCGAACCTGACTTCCTTGGCTGGGAGATCAAACAGCATAAGACGACGAACTACCTCAAGCATGGCACCGGTCCTATCACCCTATTGACACCTGAGCCGGATGGCGGTGAATACATCGGAGGCGTCGAAGAGTTCGTTGAAAAATACGGCTCACATACCGATCGCGAAAATATCAGTTACTTCCAGGGTATACATCACGCCGGCGAAGTGCACCCGGATACTCAAATGAGGCTCGTGGTAGCTGGGTTCGATAAATCATCCAACAAGATCACCGACCCCAATGGCTACATAGCCCTCCTGTCATCGAAGGATGAAATTGCTGCATCATGGAGTTTCCGAAAAATCCTAACCCATTGGTGCAGGAAACATAACAAAGCCGCCTATATACCAGCCGAGGTAGACCGTGAGTCCGACCGGCCAAAATACAGGTACGGAAAAAATGTGAAACTGTGTCGCAGAACTGACCCAACCCTACTCTTACAAGGCGTCACTTCTGGTGCTGTCTACTACGATCCAGGAATCAAGCTGGACCGCGGCACGCACAAAACTCACAGAAGGAGTCAATTTAGAGTTAAGTTTAATCAAGTAAGTATGTTGTATCGCCAATCAGAAGACTTGGACGTAACACTCAGTAAATAAAATTGGTCTCACGCTTAGACAGTGTAGATAGTCCACAAGTCGACAGCGATTTCATGCACGGGAGGAAGTATTACGGAATCAAGAATTAGCCTTCTACGCCCTAATTTTCCTACAGCAGTTACCGACATGGAAACAGGGTCTATCTTTGTGATACCCCACCCCTACCGTGGCGTCTTTGGGATTAATTAGTGAGATCGATCTTGCCACTGAGCCCTATTTGGGATTGATCTGTCGGCGACAAGGATCATATTCCAAAGCCATGCCCCCCTCTAAGACCCCCAAAAGCCCTCACAGCCACATCAAGGCCGCCTTGGAGTTCGCCCAGAAACTGTTCGATAGCTTCATGAAGAAGAAAGCTGACCAGGCCAAAGAACCAAAGGCTGTCCTCCGTGCACCTAGCAAGCCCTACAGGGTAGTTGAGCTCTTCGCTGGCGTGGGCGGCTTCCGCATCGGCCTTGAGGACGTACTCAATGGTGATGCATTCAAGGTAGTCTGGAGCAACCAGTATGAACCCGGGAGCGCCAAGCAGTGGGCTTCACGCGTGTACGAATACGCTTTTGGGGATGAGAAGGGCTCGAAGCACTCCAATAAGCTGATCGAAGATGCTATCGCCGACGGCGAAGTACCACCGCACGACGTACTCGTAGGCGGATTCCCCTGCCAGGACTACTCGGTGGCCAAGCCCAACAGCCAGTCCAAAGGAATCGAAGGCAAGAAAGGCGTACTCTGGTGGTCAATCTACGAAATTGCCAAGAAGCATAATCCAAAGTTCCTGATTCTCGAAAACGTAGACCGTCTCGTAAAATCACCTGCCAAACAGCGCGGGAGAGATTTTGCCATCATGCTTAAGTGCCTTGCTGACCTTGGTTACGTCGTTGAGTGGCGCGTCATCAATGCCGCTGAATACGGCATGCCCCAACGTCGCCGTCGTGTCTTTATCGTTGGCTACAAAGCAGAAGGAAAACTGGGGGAGCTCCGCGCAAAGCAGACACCTGAAAACATCCTCCTCAACGACGGAATCCTTGCCCGCGCATTCGCCGTCCAGACAATCAAGCCCGCCTCCATCTTGGAGGAACCCGAAGAAGAGTCAGAAGATGTCGACGGACAGTATACCCAAATGGAACTCCATGAAATGGCTAGCTGGAGCCCAGACCATACTATCATTGAGGGTGAGCCGCACGAGCTGACAGAAAGCTTCAACAAAGGTAACACAAAACACGACCCCTTTAAGAACGCCGGCTTAATGATTCCGACTAAATCCGGAAAGCCCGAAGTATGGACCGCTAAGGTATACCCTAGCTATAAAGATGAACGTGTGAATCTAGGTGACCGCCTATCCCGGCCCGAAAAGAACATCCCTGAAGAATTCATCATCGACAACAAGTCGCTTAAGTCATGGGTGTATCAGAAAGGCAACAAGACCGAGACCCGCGCAAACTACCTGACGACCTTTGCCGAAATCCAGGCTCTCTTTGAAGAGAAGGGTATCAAAGCTAAACTGACAAACACCCAAAAGCGCGTCTGGGGAAAAGTGATTTCTAAATACTGGGAAGAAAATCCTTCGGCCGGAGAATCCGTGAGAATCACCGACGAGGATTCGAGCAAGCAGGTCAGCGTACCTTGGAAGCTAATTGCAAAATCACGATTTGAATACGTGTTCAAGGAGGGCCCACTACCCATGCCCGACCCTCTCGACCGTCCCTTTCGTACCATCATTACCTCAGAAGGAGGATCCTCCCCTTCCCGCTTCAAACACGTCATCTGCCGAGAATGCGCAAAGAACTGGGCCAAGAAGCGCAAGGTCCTTGACCACGACTGCGTAAAGGAAGGCAAATTAAGAAGACTTACCCCCGAGGAACTAGAACAAGGGAACATGTTTCCCGTAGGACATACGCAATTCTGCATACAAGATGGAGAAAAGGTGTCGGTAGACCCAAAACACCGCGCCTTCTTTATGGGTAATGCCCTGGTCGTCGGTTTAGTAAAACGTATAGGAGAATCCCTAGTTGGTGATTGATAGGAAACCCCTATTGGCCACTTTAGAAGAGTGGCACGAGAAAAGCTATTCAACCGGCACGGCGATTTCGACCCGACAGACCCAAGGTCATTACTTCGGTGGGCAAAGTCTCTTAGTGGACGCACCTTACGCGATTCGCTCCAATTACTTCCGATTAAAAATCAGGAAGTCATAAGAAGAGAGATCTCCCGACGCGCAAAGGCTGAAATTTTACCAGACGGAACATATAAGGGTCCGAAAGGTATGCTCGGACTACTCACCGAGATGATTCATTTCGGACTTGCCCCCGATATTGCTGCTGACGCTGACCTTCGTGAGGCGGGATTGGAACTTAAAGTCACAGGCCTAATCAAAAACAGCAGAGGAATCCGGGCGAAGGAAAGGCTTTCTCTCGGAATGATAGATTACAAAGAATGTCTAAGCTTGGGTCGAAATTTTGAGGATGACCGCGAAATCCAGAAATCACTGAACGGCCTGTTACTCATGACATATTGGTATAACGGTCGTGTGACAAATCCCTTAGATCTGGTTTTTCACGATTCATTCATCTGGAAGCCACAAGGCGCGGAGCGTCGCCTTTTAAAAAATGATTGGGCGTTCATTCAGTCATGCATACGCACTGGACATGCACATATGCTAAGCGAACGCTATGCTTCCGCCTTGGGAGCACCACCGAAGGGAGCCGGCTCCGATTCAGACTTTCACCCCCAGCCGGTCAGAGCTCCATACAACTACCAGCAAATAGAGGAAACCTTCACTTCCATGGGGGTAGAGGAAGATCAAGCAACCTATGCCGCAAAGGATTTCAGAGAAAGGAGCAAGAAGCCAGGAAACAGCACCAAAGGCTACGCACTTCCAAAGAATAAGGAACTCACCAAAGCAATTGGTCCCTTCCCTGCCAGAAGGAGATGTTATTCGCTGACCAACAGTTACCTTACTAAACTAATCCGGACCAACATCGAAGAGTGAAGGACCGTGCAAGAGTTTATGTGACAGGAATTGATGAGAGTTGCCGCGACTCAATACTTGCACGCGCCATTGAGTTAAGGAATGCAGGCACACTGAGAGCATTTCTCGGAAAAATCGCCCCGGTAGAACGACTTAAAATTGAGCCAGCAATTAAAACTTACAAAAAATCAAAGATGGGGAAAGGAAATGCAAAGGGACAAGCAAAGGGCGCCATGGGAAACCTGGTCGAAATAATATGCTACGGAATTAAACCCAATCAGGACACTTCATCTGACTTCACGTCTTGTAAGCTCGAATTAAAGGTAACAGGAATGCGAGAAAAGGACAACGAGGCCAAGGAGCGCGTCTCAATGTCGATGATTCCCGAGGAGTTAATCTTCGGCTCTGATAAATATAGTGCATACATGGGCGTCGAGGAAGCATATAACAGCTACGGGCCAATCAAGAGCGCGTCTAGCATCCTCCTCATCGTGTATAAGTACCGTCGTAATACTTATTACGTGGACGCAGAAATTAAGTTGGCGTTCATCTGGCAGCCAACCGAAACACAGAAGGCAATGATGTTGGATGACTTCACAACCATAAGAAGACTTTGCGATACTGGTTACGCGCATTGTCTTAGCGAAAAATGGGGTGAGTTTATGGGGGCGGCAACAAAGAGTGCTGGTAGTAAAAAGGGGTGGAAGATGCCGACGAGAAAACGCCGGAAAGCTGTGCTTCGTGAATACCTGGATTCTGAGCTAAGGCATCCAGACCGTTTTGTAATCTTATGGGATAAGTTGAAACGCGCCAAGCTGGCATCCGGAAAAATCAAGAAGCGTTGTTACTCCTTAAAAAGGAGATCCGTCACTGAAATCATAAGTGACCAAGAGAACAAATCAGGGGCCACTAAGCTCCCCTTATAGCGAATTAAGACTGGGCCTAATTAATCTCGGAGGTCTAAATTTGCGATTTATTCGCCGGAGACTTCTTGGCTAGCGAGGCAGTCGTACCAGATAAGTCAGTCTGCGACACCCCAATTGGCTCAAAACTGAGCTCACACGGGGGATAAGGTCAAAATAGTCTGAGGTGAAACTGAGGTAGTTAATGGTTTTATATTTAAATATGAAACTTGAACAAGATGTCATAAGCTTAGAATTAGGTTAATGAGAAAAAAGACGAAGCCCCCTTCCTTGGTTGACGGAAATCATCTGCTATACCGTCTTTTCACTCTCCTTCTTGAGACGAAAGACGAAATAGCGCAGCAAATCGCCATGAAGATAATCATTGAGATGTCGATTTGGCTTCCCCTTGAACTCTACAAGGAATGCCCGGTGATGCTCCCTTGGGCTGTCCGTAATCCCGACTGCAGGAAACACACCAAGGATGGAATAAAATATCCAGAAAACTGGGGTGCACCAAACAAGAATGGCTACCAGATGGACGACAATACCCTAATCAAAGGAATACCCAGAAGCCTAAAGGTTACTGGGAAAAAACTTGGCTCAAGCTTGATAGGAAAACGCATCGGTAAGTCTTTTGTTGCGTCACATATTTGGCGCGAAATCGAAAATGATAAGAATCTCGCCAGTCGTATACCTGAGCTAAACTCTTTCGTTCCAAACCTCGTCTGGTTACCCACCCAGATTTCAAAACTATCTGACATTGAAGATGGGGTTATCCAAGGCATGCTCAAGCATGCCACCTGGGAAATCTACAGGCATGCGCCGGTAAACCCGAAATACAAAGAACACACTGAGGCAATCTGGAGGAAGCTTGAACCTGATATCGGGAAGTTTAAGTCGCGTAGAAAGTTCGACCCGAAGAACCTACTGTTCTTCGAATCTAACGAAAAGTTCGTCCAAAAACGCATTAAGATTACCAAAAGAGCCCTTAGTTTTATTGAAATATGCAGTAATGGGAGTTCAGCGCCCAAGCCAAAAATGACAGGAAGATATGCCAAGGGCTTACCACAAGTCTCGAAAGCCACGCTCGCGAAACTACTGACCGCAGTCGGTAAATATGTAAAATAGACACCTGTTTTTTAATTTAAATGAGCAAACACGAGACCAAAATGACCCGATGGTATGCGAAGACGCGCTACCCAAAGGGTTTCCTGATGGAGGAGTATCTGGCCCTGCCGCAGGGCAAGAAGAACGGAAAGCGGCTGATGGACGGGGTCATCGTCTTCCGGAAGCCATTCGTGAAGCGCAAGCTGATCGAGGGCGAGCGGGTCGTGGTCATCCAGTCCAAGCACCGTCGCCTGGGCATGGGCCTCACCGGCCAGGTCATCGTCTCCCGTGACCTCATCGAGCTCCTCGGCGTCAAGGTCATGAAGTCCGTCGGTGTCTGCACCGAGATGGATACCGTGATGCATCGGATGCTCCGGAAGCACCCGAGGTGTCGGGCGGTGGTTTACAAACGAAGCGCCAAGAAGCCGGCCGCTCGCTGATAGCTTGAAAGGATGACCAAGCTGGTCATACCTACCCTAAGCTTGTGGATAATATTTAAGCTATTCAAGGCGGAGGGGGTTGCAGTCGGGTGCGGGTCGGGTAGACCAGACACACCCCTTCACCATGTCAGCCAAGCCCTCCCTCCCTTCCCGTGTCTTCTGCGGCTGGAACAAACAGTTAGCTGCCGAATCGGCACGGCTTGTTCTACTGAGCACCGGCGGGAAGTTACCGGTCGACCTGCGCGACCAGATGGTGATCGTGCCCTCCCAGTTCGCGGCTAGACTAATTCGCGAAGAACTAGCGAAGCAGTCGCCTAATGGAGTCCTGCTGCCTCGTATCGTGACACCGGAGCGCTTCCTTAATTGGGGCGATCGACAAGATCAAGTAGCCAGCCCCAGCACGCGACTGCTGGCCTGGGTCGAGGTACTTTCTTCAGAGAACTTTACGTCGGGACACTTCCCCGCCCTGCTCGGCAAGGGCCACACCGAACGACTAACCTTTAGCCAAGCCCAAGCTTTCGCGGAGAAACTGATGTCCTTGCGGCAGCAATTAGGGGGCTCAGGAGCGGGCCTAGACTTCGCTGGCGTACACGAGGCCATGGCGACCAATCTGAAGAAAGAAGAGCGGCAGCTCGAGGTTCTACGCTGGGCCAACCTTACCGACCTCGAAGTCGCCTACCGTAAAATCCTTAGCCGACAGGGCTGCGTCGACCATGATGACGTTCGTGTTAAACTAGCCAAAGGCACCGGCCGACCAGAAGGCATCAAGACGATCTGGCTGGCAGGCCTCATCGATGCCCAGCCTTTACTACAAACGGCACTGGAACGGATGATACAAGATCTACAGGTCAACGTACTCATCGGCGCCGATGCGGATGAGGTAGACTCCTTCGACGCCTGGGGTAGGCCCTTGCCCAGCGCCTGGCTGGCCCGGGCAACACCTTGGAAGAACTTCGCCGAATGCGTGCACGTCGTGCGCGACGATGTCGCGGGAGTGGAACTACTCAAAGAACTGCTGGGCCAGAAAAAGCCTGTCTACGGCACAATCTCCATCGCGCCATGCGATCGCCATGAACACACGGGCTTGCTGGCCGAAGGCATGCACGACCTCGGGGCTGAGGTCGTCAACCCGCTCGGCTGTAAGCATGCCAGCCATGGTCTACACCATCTGGCCAAAGCTTGGCTCGATGTAGTGGATCATCCCACCTTCGCCAAGTTCCGGAAGGCCGTGATGCACCCGGCACTCGTCCGCAATCTTTTCGGACAGAAGATCACGCAATTCAGGCTCAACCAGCAGCTGGATGCGTTGAGCCAATGCGTGCCGCCCCAGAACCTCGACGATACGCTGGCCTACGCCCTCGAGTTCTCCGCCGATAAGAACAAGCCCGACGAGCAGGACGGACGAGAGCTATACCAGTACAACCAGGTCAAGGAGCTCACCAGCCACCTCCAGCATGCGATGGCAATGCTCCAACAGCACCGCGCCCTGGGCGTAGTCGAACTAGGCCTTGCCCTGCTCTCGCTGGCCCAAAGCCCGCAGGATTTCGGCGAAGGGGAATTGGAACAAGACTTCACGGTGAAGGTATGTGAACGTATCGAGGAAACCCTGCGGGACATGGCTGAAGTCAATGGGGCAAGCTTTGACCTCAGTAACACCGAATGGGTCCGGCTTGCGCTGAGCATCTCCGGGGAAGACTCCTACCGGCAAAGCCTAGCGGAGGAACCAGTCAACTTACCCGGATGGATTGAAGCCCCCTGGGATCCGGTCCCCCACCTCGTGGTCTTCGGGTTGACCGATGACTTGGTGCCCCGCGTGGCCCATGCCGACCCCTTCCTGCCGGCCAGCATGCGGGCTACCCTTGGCCTAACCTCCAACGATCAGGTTTTTGCCAATGCCGCCTTCACGCTTGAGCAACTGAGGAGACGCCGCGAAGGGGCGGACGGAAACCTCCAAAATGGCCGCCTCGACGTCATCGTACCTCGCTTCAACAGCGAAGGCGAGGGCCTGCGACCATCCCGCATTCTCTTCCTCTGCCCCGAAGCCGAACTCACTGCACGCGTCAGCCATCTGTTCGAGAAGGATATCCCAGCCCAAGAAGAACCCTTCTGGGATGTCCCCGAGATTCATCGCTTCCAGCCACTCGGTAAGGCCGAACTGATAAAGAAGATGCAGGAAAAGATCTCGGTAACCTCATTCAAGCAATACCTCTCCAGCCCAACTGACTTCTGGCTTAAAAATGCGCTAGGTATGTCGGAGTCGTCCCATGGTGGGGCTGAGCTGGATCGTGCAGGATTCGGTACGCTCATCCATGACACCCTATACCTATTCGCAAAGGACAAAGCCAACCGGCTACTCGATGACGAAGCTGCCATCGCCAAGAAGTTCGACGAGGCCCTAGAGGCCTACTTCGAGAAGCAATATGGACGAAACTTAGAGCCAGGGCTCCAGCTGCAGCGCGAAACAGCCAGGGAACGGCTGGCGAACTTCGCTCCGCACCAAGCCCAACTCGTCCGAGATGGCTGGTTCATCCATGAAGTCGAAGAGTGGCTACCCAAGGGGGCCAAGATCGGGACGATGCATGTCAGGGGACGCTTTGACCGACTGGATTTCCACCCGGCTACCGGCAAGTACCGGCTGATCGACTACAAGAGCTTCGACGCAGTGAGAAACCCCGAAGGCGAACATGTCAAGGAACTGAACGTCAACGCACCGCGCATGCCAGGCATCGACTTCGTGATGCCGAAACAACTAAAGGATAAAGTGAAGCAGCAAGACATGGGGTGGACCGACCTCCAACTGCCCGCCTACCACCATCTGCTGACAAAACTGAGGCCGGAAATCAAGTCACTCGAACTAGCCTATATCTGCATCACCGCTGCTGCCGCTCCTGATGCTGTGCAGGTCTGGGGAGATTACGATAAGTATGCCACCCACGCGGTAAAAGCTCTCGATGAAATTGTCCGGCGCATCCAGTCGAACGATAGCCTAAACTTCCAGCCACCAGAGAAGGCTCCAGACTACCCCGTCATCGATGATGAACTATCGCGACGCGCAGCAGGAAGTTACATGAACCTTACTCAGCTCAGCCAGGTCAACCCCAACCCCATCGCCTAACCATGAGCGCTCCAACCAAGAACGATAACTTAGCCATCCGCGCCTCGGCCGGCACCGGCAAGACCTTCCAGCTCTCTGACCGAATCATCGGCCTATTGCTCCGCAAGGAAGTCAAGCCCGAGCAGATCGCTGCCCTCACCTTCACGCGAGCGGCGGCCGCCGAGTTCGTCGTCAGGGTCGTCAGCAAACTCAAGCATGCCGCTGAGGCCGAGGACAACGCAGCCCTCAAGGGCAAAACGCCGGACGACGTTCAAAAGAACGAACGTGTCTACCTCTGCAAGCGACTGCGTCTGGACTACCACCAGTACGACCGTGCACGCTTTCAGGAGTTACTACGTTCAACGCTACTCGCATCCAACAGGCTAACAATGGGGACACTGGACGGGTTCTTCGCGAAACTGGTGAACAACTTCTCCCTTGAAGTCGGCATCAGCTCAGGCGTCGCGATGACCGTCCCGGATAGCGAGGCGGATAATAATCGCCTAGAGGCCCTCAACTATGCGCTGCAAGGCTCTGACCGTGAACGCCAGGCGCAGCTCCTGGCCTCGCTGGCGGACTACAACGACGAGAAGAACAGTGCTTCTCCGATCGAAAACCTCCTGAAGATGGCGAAGAACCACCATGAGCTCTACACGCTCTCGCCGGAGGAATCCAAGTGGGGGCAGGAAAGCAAGATCTGGGGACAGGAGCCGCCCGTGTGGGCGGGCTATGCAAAGAAAACCGAGGACGGCCGAGACTGGGACATCGTCAACGCGTGGATTGATGAAACCTTCATTGTAAAGACCCCAAAAGCCATGGAGATACTCAAAGGAGTCGTCGCGTGCGGACGAGCCAGCTGCGGCGATGCGGCGTTAATCCTTAATTTCCTCAACGTGGTCCTCCACGCCAAGCCAGGCCAACCAGCCAGCCTGAACTACAATAAAAATCCTTACACCCTCAGTCCGGAGCAGGTAGTGGCAGCCCGCAACGTGACCCTAGCCATCGTCGATCGACTCGTTACGGCAAGATTCAAGCAGACACGAGCCTTGTACGCTTGCCTAAATAGCTACGAAGCTGCCTACAAGAAGATCAACCGCGAGGGAGGCCGACTAGGCTTCTCTGATTACGTCACGCTGCTGCTTAGCACGCCGGAGCTCGACAAGCTCGACATCGAATACCGCTTGGACTGCACCATCAAACACTGGCTGCTCGACGAATTCCAGGACACCGGCACGCAGCAGTTCGACGTCTTAAAGCGTAATCTCGCAGAAATCATCTCCGCCCCACCTGAAGACCGCACGGCCTTTGTCGTCGGCGACCCCAAGCAATCGCTCTACGAATGGCGCGCCGGTAACCGCCGATTGCTAACGCAAGTTGGCAACGATATCGTCAAAGGAGGTGGCCATCTCGAGCCCATGGACGAGACGCGCCGCTGCGCTCCGCCGGTACTTGACCTGGTCAATGCAGCCCTCGGGCGCCTCTCTCCCGCAATCTTTACCGTCCAAGCGAACGAAACCGAAGGTTTCTCGCCTCTCGCCGCAGCCGAATGGGCCGAGGTATTCTCTGAGCAGAAGGCAATCCGTCCGGATAACGGTGTCTTCCCTAAAGGCGAAGCTTCTTGGATCAAGCTACCGAAAAGTAAGATCGAAGACGATTGCGTTACCCAAGCCAAGTGGATCGCAGCGCACCTCCACCAATGCAGCGGCGGCATCGTCGGCGAAGATGGCCGCCTTCTTCCCGGCATGACCTGCGCGATCCTGGTCTCAAAGAACGACGACGCTACGGTCATCACGGACACCCTCCGTCGCGAAGGCATCGAAGCCACCGATGAAGCTAAGCTCAGCGCAATGAAGGACAACCCCACGACCGTGGGCCTTATCAGCCTGTTGCATGCCACCGTGCATAGCGACAACGGCCTCCCCAAGGGATTCGCCGAAATGAGTCCAGCCGCCAACGCCTTCATCCGAGGATGCGGCGGCTGGCCGTTCGCTTGCGCGCGCATCGCCTCGACCTTCGCGGCTAAGGGCGCGGAGGCCTTGGTGAACGAGCTGACCTGCGAAATCGACTATGCCGGGGATCGTGGCTTCATCCGCAAGCGCATTGGACAGTTCCGCACCCTCGCCGCGCATTACGACCTAAACGGCGAACGTGACCTCGAAGGGTTTATTGCATTCTGCGAAAATACTAAGATGCGGGACAAGGCTGACCCACGGACGGTGCAGGTCATCACCATTCATCGCTCTAAAGGACTCGAGTACGACGTCGTCTACATGCCCTGTCTCAATGACAGCAAGATCCGCATGTCTCAGCCCCGCAGCGGCCAGCTACTGACGCTCCAAGGCCCGGATTTCAAACCAAGTTGGCTGCTGTGCAGCCCCGGCGACGCAGTCACCCGACTCGACCAACGCTTAGCCGCGGCCCAAGCTGAAGCCAAGGCTGAGAGCGGATACGGCAGCCTCTGTAAACTCTACGTTGGTATGACCCGCGCGAAACACCGAGTCGTGCTTATTTCCAACAAACTGTCCGATGACCAGGCTAAGGCCTTTGCGAAGAACGACACAACTTACGACATCGCACTTTTCCTCGAGAAAGTGCTGCCCGATAAGAAATGTAGCCCCCTGCCGCTGAATAAACAACCCATCGCAGAGGTCATCTGGACCAGTGACGCGAATGACAACGGCTGGATTACCACCCGTATCTCCGCTGAAGAAAAAAAGGCAGCGAAGTTGGGGACATCGCCCAAACTGAGTGCCGTGGACACAAGTAGCTTCACGCCCGCCAGCCGCCTTAAGCGCGTGCTGCCCTCCAAAGGCAACAAGCACTTCACGCGAGCTTGGCAGCCCCAGACTGATGAAGCCAAGGGCATGGGCTTCGGTACGGTAGTCCACGGCTATTTCGCGCATCTCGAATGGGACGCGGAAGTCTTCTTGGCCAAGATTGCCGACCTGCCGATGGAAGAGGTTTCCAACCCCGTTAAAGCCAAGGCCATGGAACGAATCAGTCGCTGCCTGGCACTACCGGAGATTCGCCAGATTCTCCTCACTAAACCGTCTTCCGATACGCTGCTTTGGTGCGAACGAGACGCCGTGCTACGCAACGAAAAAGGTGAATACGTCTCCTGCCAGTTCGACCGTGTACACATCGTGCCAGGTAAACGAGCCACCATCTTCGATTTCAAGACCGACGGTGGGACGCTACCCAAGCTTCTCGAAAACTACCGTTCGCAGATGAGCATGTATCGCGACGCCGTCGCCAAGCTAGCAGGCCTCAAGGCCGAACAAGTTGAGGTATACTTGGTTCATGCCCACGCCAGTAATCCAGGTATCGCGAAGGTAGAGTTCTAAGTAGTTCCTAGCACCAGGTTCGCCTCGAGATGCTTCGCATCTCGCTTATGTGCGTTGATTTCTATTA